>ERZ1740068.1-NODE-1-length-245930-cov-8.390910_pt1 | contig 245930 bp, 191 predicted proteins | sample MGYA00581735_ERZ1740068 | MGnify/ENA primary metagenome ERZ1740068 (study PRJEB43018, sample SAMN04849740) | marine metagenome | isolation source: floating plastic debris | place: Pacific Ocean | collected 2008-08-30 | study: EMG produced TPA metagenomics assembly...
TGAAGGCTCGCAATCCATCCGCATTGTACGGTTTGCGTATGAGTTTTATTGATTTAAAGTCTTGGCTACTTTTCCGATCGTCTTGACTCAATTAATTCGTTGAGCATTTCTTTTTTATCCGGGCGTTTCGACTTCGCTCAACGACCGGCATTGTGATGCCCCTGGTCCCCGAGCGGAGCCGAGGGGCCCGGGGGATGAGAATATTCAAAGACCAGTACTTTATAATGCGTAAAGCAGGTAACAGCCGATGGATACCGGATCGTAGTGGCAAACTACGATCAGACTTCAAGGCTATCCTTCTTTTACACGCAACCAATTCGTTGAGCATTTCGACTCTTAATCCGGGCGTTTCGACTCCGCTCAACGACCGGCACCCCCGGTCCCCGAGCGGAGTCGAGGGGCCCGGGGGATGGCAGTACTCAATAAGCTACTGGTCTCTTTTTTACTACCCTACTTTCGCAAGAAGTAGGGCAGCTTTTTTTAGAGCAATTTCTTGGGCTTGGTGGCGATGAAGTCCTTCAGGTAAAAGGGCTCAAAATAGGCGAGGTCTTCGAATTCGCCGGCTTGATAGCGCTCAAAAGCCAACTGACCGGCTTCCCGTGCAGAAGGAAAAATATCGGGTAAGAAAACTGCCTTTTCCTGATCACCTACCACAGGCTGAAATTTGGCAGCACCATCGCCAAAAAAAGCTACCCGAAAATCGCCTAAAAGGGAGGCAAAAGAAGTTTCATCCAAAATTTGCGCTTCAGTCTCACTCACCATCCGATTTTCTGCATCGAAAATGGCGGTGTATACCTCCATCCTGCGGGCATCGATCATGGGTACCCAGCGGTCGATGTTTTCGTGACCTTGAGTGGAAATTTGCAAGGCCATGCTTTGCAACGTGGAAATGGCGATGAGCGGAAGGTCCAACGAAAAGGCCAACCCTTTTGCGGTGGAAACCCCAATGCGCAAACCCGTGTAGGAGCCCGGCCCTTTGCTTACCGCTACGGCATTCAAGTCACGGGCAGTAATATGGGCGGTTTTCAGGCAGTCTTCCACCAACAACGTTAGGTTCTCAGCATGCGAATACCCGTTGTTGATTTCTCTAAGGGCCTTCAACTCACCTGAATGGTGCAAGGCCACCGAACACGCAGTGGTCGCGGTTTCCAGACTTAAGATCCAAGCCATGTCGTTTAATTATCTCCCGCCAGTATCGCCGTAGAGTTCGTCTTTGGCCACCTGTTCTACCTCATCCCCATTTTCCAGCTTTTTGGCAATCACGGTATAAGGTCCGGCAACTACCTCTTCGCCTTCGGAGAGGCCCTCGAGAATTTGGATGTATTTGTTGTCTTGCACTCCGGTAGAAACCAGGCGTTTCACCACTTTGTTTCCATCCAATAGAAAGAGGCATTCTTCGGGTTCAGCATCTTCATCTTCTTCGGCCGCCTTAGAAGGATTTTTCACCTTCTCTTCCTTTTCCTCTTCGCTTTCTTTAAGGCGCTTTTTCTTCCAGGGCTTGTCGTTGTAGCGGTTCTTTTCCGAATTCTTTTCACGCACGGTCACCGCCTGGATGGGTACCGACAAGGCATTTTCTACCCGCTCGGTTTCAATCTCTACAGTGGCCGACATGCCCGGCCGAAAGGGCGAAAGGTGCGGCTTACTGGGATCGATCAGGTCTTCGTAAGAACTCCGCTCAATGCGGATCATCACATTGAATGTCGTGACCTGATCAATGCCGTCATGCGGGGTGTCCAAAGCGGTGTTGGCAATTTCGTTTACCGTTCCCATAAATTTCCGATCGAGGTAAGCATCTACTTCAATTTCTACCGGATCGCCCACCGATACGCGCACAATGTCGTTTTCGTTGACTTCAACGTTCACTTCCATGCGGGTGAGGTCGGCGATGCGCATCACCTCAGTACCTTCCATTTGAGCCGTACCAACCACCCGTTCTCCCTTTTCTATTTGCAAAAGCGAAACCGTGCCGTCCATGGGAGCAAAGAGGTTGGTGCGGGTCAGCTGATCGCGTGCTTCTTTTACCGTAGCCTGAGCGCTGCGCACCGAAAAATCACTGGCGTTGACGCTTTGTTCGGCCGCCTCTACTTCCGATTGGGCTACCTCAAAGGCAGCAGTGGAGGCGTCCATATCAGCTTGTGAAATGGCTCCTTGCTTAAAAATACTTTTGTTGCGCTCAAAGTTGGCTTTCTCATTGATGAGCCTTGATTTTGCTTGCGCCAACCGCGCCCGGGAATTGGCCAGGTTGGCACGCTGCGTATTGAGGGCCGCTTCAGCCCGCTCTACGGCGGCCAGTGTAAGGTCTGGATTGATCTTGGCCAGAAAATCCCCCATTTTCACTTGTTGACCTTCTACCACGACCAGCTCAATGACCTCGCCCGACACATCGGCACTCATCTTTACTTCGGTTTCCGGCTGTACTTTGCCGTTGGCCGAAACTACCTCTACAATCGTTCTTGATTTGGCCACTCCGGCATATACCCTTTCGGCTTCGCCCCGGTTTTGACTTTTGACCACCACCAAGATCAACAGCACTGCCGTAACGGCACCAAGAATGAGGTAAAGGCGTGATCTTTTCATGGAGCAAGCTTAAAAACTAAGGGCTTTGCCCTGGTAAAAGTCAAGCACTTTAACCTTGTATACGTAATCGAATTTCGCTCGAAGCAGATCGGACTGGGCCCGGAGCAAGTTGTTTTTGGCCAGGTTGTAGTCTACTGCATTCAGCAAGCCAACATCAAAACGCTGCTGGGCATACTTGAACGATTCTTCCAAAGCTTCCACCGATTTGAGGGTGGCGCGGTAGTTTTTGGCAGCCGCCACCGCATCGGCATAAGCCGACTCAATGTTTTGCCGCACGTTGTTCTTGGTCAACTCCAGGTCTTTGGCCGCCACCTCCATGTTCAATCGGGCCCGGCTGATGTTGGTATGGGTATTCAAACCGTTGAAAATGGGTACCGAAAGGGTAAACCCAATGGAGCGGTTGAGGTTGTCCTCAATTTGATCCCCAAAAGATTTGGTGCGCAAGGTGGTACTGGCCGAGGGCGCAATCACTTGTTCGTTCCCATTTTCCGTCACTCCGATGACCTGTGTAGTTGCCGTAACGGACTCTATTTCCTGAGCCGCACCAGAATAACCCGTACCGTAAGAACCGGAAAGTACCAGGCGAGGACTCCGCCCACCTTTGGCAATGGAGTAGTTCACCGCAGAGCTTTCGAGGCGGGTTTCCGCACCTTTAATATCGGGCAGTTGGGTCAAGGCCATGTCATATACCTGCCCGGGACGGGCTTCTACGCCCACTTGCTCGGGCAATTGCACGTTGGGCACTTCCACTTTCATGTCGGTGTTGGGCTCCAATTGCATCACCTGCTTCAGGGCGAGATAAGAAAGATCAAGGTTGTTTTGTGCCGTAATCACGTTCAATTCTTCGCCTGCCAGCTGGGCTTCCAAATCGTAAAGGTTTCCTTTGGGCAGGCTACCGGCATCCACCAATTTGCGGGTCCGCTCCACTTGCTGTGCAGTGATGTCGCGCTGGGCCTGGGCAATGCTCAACAACTCTTGATTGAACAATACCTGAATATAAAACCCTGCCACTTGCAGCGAAATATCGTTTCGGGCTTTGTCCAGATCGTATTGACTGGCTTGCAAATTGAGTTGACTTTGCTTGATGCTGTTGGTGGTCTGAAATCCGTTAAAAACCACCACACTCGAATTCAGTGAGAAATTGTTGGAGCGCACCCGGGAAGTGGCAAACTCGTTGGTGAAAGGATCAATGGTTTGTCCAAAGCGGTAAAAGTTAGTGGCCGTTCCGTTAATGGTCGGTAGCGTATTCGCTTTGGCGTTCAGCAACCAGGCTTCATTGATTTGAGTAGTTAAGGCGCTGCGCTGAATGTTGAGGTTGCTTTCCATCGAGTACTCGATGCACCTTTCCAAACTCCAGGTTTCCTGGGCACAAAGCGGTGTCAAGAAGCCCCCAAAGGCCAAAAAGAAGAAAACGATTTTTTGCATTGTGGTTGGATTTCCGCCCAGGTTAAGGAACTTACAAAACTAATACTTCGATTCATATACCGTAAAACCTTTCAATAATTGGTTGAGAAGGGGGTTGACCGGTTGTGCAGCGGGAGGAAAGGTAAACTTCCAATGCCCTACATTTCTCACCCAAACAATCTCGAATTCCTACCTTTGAACTCTTTCAAGTGGGATTTTCAACACAATACCGCATCTTTCTTTGTGCTGCTACATGGCTTTTTTGGTGCATGGCATGCAACACACCGACTGAAAAAGCGGCCACCACTTCTGAAAAGTCTGCCGCCCCATCCACCGAAGCACCTGCTGCAAAGCCCTCGAAGAAAAAGCCTAAAAAAGCATCGTTCGAGAAGCTCACCTACAAAAATGCCGCTCAACAACTCAAGGCCCTGGCCCAAGAGCATCCCGAAACCATGGTGGAGATCAGCACCGAGTACGGCAACATTACCTTGCGTTTGTTTGAGGAAACACCCTTGCACCGCACCAACTTCATCCGTTTGGTGAAAGCCGGTTACTATGACCAAACCCAGTTTTACCGCGTGGTAAAAGAGTTCATGATTCAGGGCGGCAATTCCGACGACCTCGAGATTCAATCGGTGAAAGGCAAACTCGGCATCTATCAAATCCCCGCCGAATTCAATCCAAAGTTCTACCACCGCCGGGGCGCGGTAGCCATGGCGCGGGTCCGGGAAAACAATCCGAAAAAAAAATCGGCTCCCTACAGCTTCTACATTGTGCAAGGCAAGAAATACACTCCTGGCGAATTGCGCGGAGTAGAAGAAACCTACGAGCTAAAATTCAATGCGGAGCAAACCGAAGTGTACACCACCGTTGGGGGCGCGCCTTACCTGGATTACGACCACACGGTTTTTGGCGAAGTGGTAGAAGGCATGGATGTCGTAGATAAAATTGCCGAGGTGGAAACCGATAAGCGGGAATGGCCACTCCAGCTGATCCACACTAAAATGAAGGTGCTCCGCTAACCTGTCCCGGTCGCAACAAGACTACTGTCCCACTTTCTTGTTTTTGTGTCCCACTTTTCCGGTAACGGATGCGCCACGCGTAATTGCCTTCCTCCATGGGCTTTCCACCCATGTTGCCGTTCCAGCTTCCAAATCCACTGGCTTGATACACCACCCGGCCCCACCGGTCGAATACCACAAACTCTTCTACTGCTACCGGTCCGTCCAGCACCGGTTCAAACACATCGTTCAGTCCATCGCCATTGGGGGTGAAAGCCTCCGGCAAGTAAAGCGACCGACGACAATCGTTCAACGCTACGGCAAAAGTGAGTTCATAAGGGCAATGAAACTCTGGCTCAAAGGCTTGCACTACTACTTCAGCATCACCATCCACGGAGTAGCTCTCCCACGAACTCCCATCTGGCCAGATCACCTCCCGCCCTTCTGCGCTAATCTCTAAAGGTTGGCCCAAACACAGCGTACGAGCAACCAAACTATCTTGCAACGGAACAGTTTCCACCGCAAAGCGAGTCTCCCTTGGGCAACCTACTTCAGGCGTGGTCCATACGGAATACCTTCCTGGCGTTTTCACCATTAAACTGGCGCCCTCCGATCGGTCGGACCACCAATAGCTTTGTCCCACTTCGCCTCGCAACTCCAACGTTCCACCCGGGCAGAGGTGTTTTTCAATTTCCAGTGGCGGCCCACCGGTTTTTACCGTCACGGCAACCACATCACTCCAGGCACAGCCGGTCACTGTATCCAGGGCATGCAACACATACCGCTGATTGCGAAGTGGGACAAGCACCGGGTGCGCATTGGTGGTATTGGAAAAGCCCCAAGAGAAACTACTTCCCGGAGCCACCGGCGGATTTCCGCCCAAGGTCACCGAATCGCCCCGGCAAATCACCGTATCGCGGCCGGCATTGACCAAAGGCGCAGGCAACACGGTAATGGCCACTTGATCTTGATGGCTACATCCGTTGGCGTCCCACACCTGAACACCATAGTTCCCGGAGCTTCGAGGAAGAAACTTACCTACTGCTGTTGCTCCCCCTTGAGGAAACCACCGGTAGCGGTAGGGCGCCATGCCTCCCGTTGCAGTTGGAAAACCTTCGAGCAACAAACTGTCACCATAGCAAATCGTATCCTGCTGACCGGCCGAGGCGGCAGGTTGGTCCCACAATTGAACCGAGTAGCTGCCGTTGGCACTGCCGCAACGGTTGCTGGCTTGAAGCAACTCCAAACTCACTGTTCCGGTAGAAGGCGGCTCCCATTTCACACCAACTTGATCGCCACCGCCCGGCACCACCAATTGCCCAACACTGCCATTTCCCAACGCCCACTGATAATTGGTGTAGGGTTGGGCAGCCGTATTGAACCACAAAGTATCGCCCAAACAACCTCTCGCCGGCCCACTGATCGTGCCCAATGGCGCTTCCAAAACCGCTATATCCAACGGATTCGAGCGTTGTCCCAAACAGCCAAAATGACTCTCTTGCACCTGAAACCCGTAATTACCACTGGCGCCATTGAACTCGACCGTCAATGGATGTTGGGGTTCGTTGGGTGGAAACGGCTGACCGTTCAAATACCACTGATAATCCGCACCGACCTGCGCGTTGACCACCGAAAAAATCACTTGATCTCCCGCACCAAAACAAGCAGCCGAATCGGTTGACAAGATAGAAGGGCTGCCACTTGCCGGTGCCCCCAACTGCACCGTGATCATGGAACTGAAGCGATGCTCGGGCAACACCGGAGCACTGGCCTGCACACGTGCGTAATAACGCCCGGGACTCAAACCAAGATTGGACAGCGCCACCAAATCGGGAATACTCCAATTGATCGTTCCGCTACCGACTCCTGAAAGACTGGCAAAATTACTGGCCAACACCTGCCCCGAAACGGGATCCAAAATTTCCAGGTCAAAGCTATTGGTGCTTCCGTAAGCAGCCGGGTTGCTCACCGTTACCGGAAAGTCCAGCGAAACCGCTGCATTGCCCGAAAAACAGCCCTGCAAACTTTGTCCTGCATTGATCGACACCGGCACTTGTTGCAAACAGAAAGGCCCCCAGGGCCGACTAAGGGTTTGTGGTGCGGTGCTCCGAAGGCGCAAATAATAATTACATCCCGCCGAAATTGGTGGTAAAAAGCAGTGCACCTGTCCTGGCAGGCTGCCGGCAATGGGATCAAAAGTGGCTTCAGCATCCAATTGGCCAATCAACGTTGGATTGGCGAAACTGCCGTTGGCATTGGACAGCTCTACCTCATAGCGATTGCCGTTCGAAAAAGTTCCCGTCGACCAAAGTGGGACATCGAGGCCACTTGCCACCGGGAATGCAGTGTTGGGGCTTCCACCCAATGTAACCATTGTTGGAGTAGCCACCGAAACCGTAGTGGGACAAGCCGAAATGGCAAAACAAGCCGAGACTTGGCCGGTGACGACCGGTCCGGGCCCTTGTCGGTCCAGGCGCAAGCGGTAGCAATTGGCTGCTGCCAATGTAGTGGGCAAGGGCACCTGGAGATAACCTTGGTGGGCATCCAGATCAAATGGCCAGGAAGCCACCGAGGTATTTCCATTGAGCAGGTGCAATTCATAATTCCCGGCACAGGCATTTCCAGTTTGTTGATAGGACAACAACAAATTTTCGCCAGCACATACGGCCCCTTGCACCGGTGGTATTTGTAAGGTGATGGGATGGATGGCCGGGTTGTAATTTCCGACAACTTGAATGTCGTCGATTCCGAAAGAAGGGAGGGCGGGTGGGGCCGCGCTGCTGTTGGTCCATCGGAGACCCAACCGCAACGCATCCGCATGATCAAAGTCGGGATGGCTGATGCTTACCGTATCCCACTGCCCGGAGGGATTAAGGTTCGAAGGTCCTACAGGTGACCAGGCTCCCTGGTTGATTTGGTACCACACTTGTGCCTGTGCATTCGATGCCCCTCCATTCAAGCAATGAAAACGCAGGCGCACGCCGGTCATGCTTCGGGTGCAAATGGGATCGCTCAACGATACAAAAGCATCAGAAGCCAGTGCGGGATGAAAATTGGTATTGGCTACGCCGGGCAAACCGCCAAGGTTGTGGATGTGAAGGTAGTGACCATTGGGCGTAGAAATGGGCCCGCCAATACTGGAAGACTGCAGCGGGGTGGCGGGGTAAAACACATCCCCGGAATAGGCATTGTTGATGGTCCACTGGTTGTTGCCGGTGGTGGCTACGGGCCCGCCACTGTTCAAGGTCCAGGCGCTGTTGCCTCCTTCAAAGTCTTCTTGAAACAACACCTGATTGGACTGCCCGAAAAGGGACACCTGAAAGAAGAGGAGACACAGGAAGCCAAGAAACATAGACCTCCCATTGCCCAAGCCATAAGCTTGCGCTTTTTCTCGGTTATCAACACCCGTGAATATCCCGAAAACCCAACCGCGAGTGGAGCCAAAATGCCTCAATGTCACGCGTTTGGGGCAAAATACCAGAGATTTAGAGGGGAAACGCGCGGCTCTCGCCGAACTTTTAAACAAGCGAATATTGATATCCAAGCCTACTGCTGTTGAAAACTACCACGCTTCCTGTCCGAAACAGGCAAGGCATGGCACAAGCATCAACAAATGAAAATCAAAAGGAAAACAGGGCGGTTTACCTACTAAGCATAGTGCAAATTCGGTGACAACCAGCGCTCGGCCGCTTCCAACGCAATGCCTTTGCGTTCCGCATATTCGGCCACCTGATCGCGCTCAATCTTGCCCAAACCAAAATATTTCGACTCAGGATGTGAAAAGTAGAGCCCGGAAACCGAGGCAGTGGGCAACATGGCCATGCTCTCTGTCAGGCTGATGCCAGTTGCCGCTTCCGCATTCAATACCTTCCAGAGGGTTTCCTTCTCGGTATGATCAGGACAAGCCGGATACCCGGGAGCAGGGCGAATGCCTTGGTACGATTCTTTGATCAATTGCTCGTTGCTCCAGTTCTCGGAATTGGCGTAGCCCCACAATTTTTTGCGCACCCGTTCGTGCATCATTTCGGTGTAGGCTTCTGCGAGGCGATCGGCCAGCGCTTTCAGTAAAATGCTGTTATAATCGTCATGATCGGCTTCGAACTCAGCGATTTTTTCATCGATGTTCAATCCGGCGGTCACCGCAAAGCCACCAAGGTAATCGGCAATGCCGCTATCTTTTGCCGCAATGAAATCGGCCAGGGCTAAGTTGGAAGACTTCGCTGGCTTTTGCATTTGCTGCCGCAGGGTATGAAAACGCGCGCGCACTTCCTGGCGCGAGTCGTCGGTGTAAATTTCAATGTCGTCCCCTACCCGATTGGCGGGCCAAAACCCAACTACTGCCCGGCAAGACAGCCAATTTTCTGCAATGATCTGATCGAGCATTTGGTTGGCATCTTCGTAAAGCTTGGTCGCTGACTCCCCTACCACCTTGTCCGTCAATATCCGGGGGAACCTTCCGGCCAATTCCCAAGCCTGGAAAAATGGGGTCCAATCAATGTATTGCCGTACATCTTCCAGCGAATGATCGGTAAAACTGCGTTCGCCCAAGAAAGAAGGTTGCACTGGAGAAGTTTCCCAGGAGAGTTGTGGCGCGTTAGCACGTGCCGCCTCAATGCCTACCAGGCGTTTGGCTTGCTTGTGTTTTTGATGGTTTTCGCGCATGCGGGCGTAGTCCTCCCGCACTTCTTGCACGTATTGTCCTTTCGTTTCTCCCAACAACTGGCTTACTACCGTTACCGAACGCGAGGCATCCAAAACATGAATGGCGTGTCCGCTGGGATAATGCTCTTCAATTTTTACGGCCGTGTGTACCTTGGAAGTGGTCGCACCACCAATTAGCAACGGAAGCTTAAAATGTTGCCGCTCCATTTCTTTGGCTACATATACCATCTCGTCCAGCGAGGGCGTGATCAAACCACTGAGTCCAATTACGTCCACCTGATGTTCTCTGGCTGCCTTGAGAATGTCTTCGGCCGGTACCATGACCCCAAGGTCGACTACTTCGTAATTGTTGCAGCCCAACACCACGCCAACAATGTTTTTTCCAATGTCGTGCACATCGCCTTTTACGGTGGCCATCAGCACCTTGCCCGCTGACTGCTGACCGCCTTCGGCTTTTTCAGCTTCGAGATAGGGAGTGAGGTAAGCCACGGCTTTTTTCATTACCCGGGCACTTTTTACCACTTGTGGCAAAAACATCTTGCCGCTTCCAAACAGGTCGCCTACCACGTTCATACCGTCCATCAACGGGCCTTCAATCACGTGCAGTGGTTTGTCAAATTGTTGCCGGGCCTCTTCGGTATCTACTTCTATGTATTCGGTAATGCCTTTGACCAAGGCATGTCCCAGCCGCTCAGCCACCGTTCCGTTGCGCCATTTCTCGTCTTTCTCGCGGGTTTTGCTGCCGCTTTTCACCGTTTCGGCAAAATCGAGCAGGCGCTCGGTAGCATCATCCCTCCGATCGAGCAGCACATCTTCTACCCGGTCCAGCAGGTCGGCTGGAATATCGTCGTATACCTCCAACATAGAGGGGTTCACAATGCCCATGTCCATCCCGGCTTTGATGCCGTGGTAAAGAAAAGCCGAGTGCATGGCTTCCCTTACGGCATTGTTGCCCCGAAAACTGAAAGAAACATTGCTCACACCACCACTCACCTTGGCGCCCGGCAGGTTGTTTTTGATCCAGTTGGTCGCTTCAAAAAAGTCTACGGCATTTTTTCGGTGCTCTTCTATACCGGTAGCCACCGGAAAAATGTTAGGATCAAAGATGATGTCGCCCGGATTAAACCGCACTTTCTCCACCAGAGTGCGGTAAGAGCGTTCGCAAATCTCAATCCGCCGTTGATAGGTATCGGCTTGCCCTTGCTCGTCAAATGCCATGACGATCACAGCTGCCCCGTAGCGTTTCACCAACTTGGCCTGACGCAAAAATTCTTCTTCTCCTGCCTTGAGGCTGATGGAGTTGACAATGGCCTTTCCCTGAACACACTTCAATCCGGCCTCGATGATTTCCCATTTCGAAGAATCGATCATAATGGGAATACGCGCAATGTCGGGCTCAGCGGCAATCAGGTTGAGAAAACGAACCATGGCTTCTTTGCCATCCAGCATGCCCTCGTCCATGTTGACGTCCAACACCTGCGCTCCTCCTTCGACCTGATCGAGGGCTACCGCTAATGCTTCTTCGTAGGCATCTTCTTTGATGAGGCGCAAAAACTTGCGCGAACCGGTTACATTGGTCCGTTCTCCAACGTTCACAAAATTCGACTCCGGGGTGACCACCAGCGGCTCCAATCCACTCAAGCGCATCAAGCGTTGTCTTTGCTCTTTCATCGATTACTCAATCAAACTGTAGCGGAGGAAGAAATGTTACGTGGGGAGTAATTGGATGCCAATTCAGCAATCTCGGTGATGTGTTCCGGAGTTGTTCCACAACAACCACCAATGATATTGATAAGCCCCAAATCCAGAAATTCCTTGATTTGCGAGGCCATTAACTCTGGCGTTTCATCGTATTCCCCAAACTCGTTGGGCAAGCCCGCATTGGGATGGGCCGAAACCAAAAAATCTGACTTATCGGATAACACTTGAAGGTAGGGCCGCAATTGACTGGCCCCTAAAGCACAGTTCAACCCAATACTCAGCAAGGGAGCATGCGACACAGAAATGAGAAAGGCCTCAGCGGTTTGGCCGCTCAGCGTGCGTCCGCTGGCATCGGTGATGGTGCCACTTACCATGATGGGCCACTCTTTTTCGTAATCTTCAAACAGCTGTGTGATGGCAAAGAGCGCAGCTTTGGCATTGAGGGTATCGAACACCGTTTCCACCAACAAGATGTCGGCCCCGCCATCGATCAAACCCTTGGACTGCTCGTAGTAGGCTTCTACCAATTCATCAAACGTGACGGCACGAAACCCGGGATCGTTTACATCCGGTGAAATGGAAGCGGTCCGGTTGGTGGGTCCAATGGCACCGGCAACAAAGCGTGGTTTATTCGGCTCTTTGGCAGTAAACTCATCGGCTACCTCACGCGCCAGACGCGCTCCTTCCTTGTTGAGCTCATATACAACCGACTCCAGGCCATAATCGGCCTGGGCAATGGTAGTTCCACTAAAGGTATTGGTTTCCACAATATCGGCCCCAGCAGCAAAATAAGCACGGTGAATGTCTTTTACAATGTCTGGACGGGTAAGGATCAACAAATCGTTGTTGCCCTTCAATGGCATAGCGTGATCTTTAAAACGATCGCCCCGAAAGTCTTCTTCCTCCAGCTTGTGTCGCTGGATCATGGTGCCCATCGCTCCGTCTAAAACGAGGATGCGTTGGTCTAATATCGCACGAATATCCGTCATGACTATCTCTCTACAAACAAAAAAATCCCTCCTGAGGTCAGAAGAGATTGCAGTAGATGTTGCTTATGGAGATCCTTCTTCACTCATCGGTCCGCTTTAGCGGTAGGTATTGGCACCTTCTAAAAATAGTGGTTGCCAAGGTTTCAACGGGCCTAATCCCTCCACCTTTCTGGATAAGTAATTGATTATTAAGAACGTTTAGTAAAAGTAAGGAAGAATCCTGGGAAACAAAACCAGGCTACAGACCTCAACTTTTAGGCTTGCGAAACAAATAGATCGCAGAGCCTATCAACAGCATGTAAGGAATGCCCATCAGGTATAAGATACCGTTGTTCAATCCTTCAGCAAGACTGTTGTACTGTGATTCGGCTACTGCACGACACATGGAACACTGCGCGGTAGCATCAGCTGCTATCAAACATCCCACGATCAGCAAAAACACTAGTTTTCCTAAGCCTTTCATTTTACAAAAATACGGATTGCACGCGAAATTACAGGTACGTTCCACTCCTTTCAAGATAGAATCAGTGCACGTAGTAGTCTTTGATCATGAGGTAAACGATGACACCCGTGATCGTAACGTATAGCCAGATAGGATAGGTGATGCGGGCCAGTTTGCGGTGTTTATCAAACCGTTTGGACAAGGCTCGCACGTAAGTGAACAACACCAGTGGAATGATGCCTACCGAAAGCACAATGTGTGAGATGAGCAAAGTGAAATAAATCGGCCGGATGATGCCCGTTCCTCCAAATTTGGTCGATTCGCTGGTCATGTGGTACGAAACGTACATGAGCAGGAAGGCAACGGACAACCCGATCGCCGTTTTCATGAGCTTTTCGTGCAGTTTGCGCCTCCCACTTTTGATCGCCCAAAGGGCAAAGATCAGAACGATGGCAGTGAGTCCGTTGGTAGAAGCGTATACAGGTGGTAAAAAGGTGAGGTCTACCCCATCAATTTTTACCCCAAACAGCACCGCGACCGCAACGGGGATAACAATAGAAACAGCAACGATTAATTTTCGGTAGCGAAGCTCAGCGTTCGCATCGGCTTGCAATTCAGACATCTCAAATCTTCTTTTTCCTATTTTTCTTAGATAAGTAAGCATCGAATTCGAGGGCTCTGATATCTTCGGTTAAACGCACCACAGCAGAGGCGTCAGTCCCGTCATACATTCCACGAATGCGACCTTCCGTATCTGTAAGCACCAAACGATTGCTGTGAAAGAATTGTTCTGCACCACCGTCACCTTTTTCAGCTTGAATAAGGAAACCTTGGGCCGCAAGCTTGAAGATTTCTTGCTGATCACCGGTAAGAAACTGCCACTGTGGATGCTTGGCTTTCAACCTAATGGCATATCGAGCCAACACCTCAGGGGTATCATTAGCAGGATCGATGGTAAAAGAATAGAAGGCGACTTTGTCTTGTCGCTCCACAAAACGGTGTTGCACCTGTGCCATGCTTTCACTCATTGCCGGACATATCGTTTGGCAATTGGTGAATATGAAGTTGCTCACACAAATCCTGCCCTCCATCGTCGACCGGTCGACCGGTTGATTGTCCTGATTGACAAAGGCAAACTCAGGGATGCTGTGGTAAATGGTATCTACCAGTGTATCTCCTTCAGCCGTGGTTTCATAGGTGGGCACGCGCTTACCATATACTGGCAATACAGCAAACTTTTCCTTGCCTGTGGCCAGGATGACATAAATCAAGGAAGGGATTACAAGGATTGTAAGCAGTATAAAGACCTTTCGGTTGTTGCTGCTATTGGCCAATTCCAGTTTCGTTTACTCCATCTGCAATCGCGAGGGCTTCGGTAAGGCAAATGAATGATAAATAGAGGATAAACATAGCGTAGGGAGCAAGGATGAGCCAACGCAATGCTTTGCGCTCGTCTCCAAGGTGCATGAATACCATCACAATATAACCGGCTTTCACCAGGGTCATTACAATAAAGGACCACTTTACCAATTCCCATTTCACACCAACCCAACCGCTGGCGATTATACCCAGGCCTACCTCAACGGCAGTTACTATGGTAAGCAGCGCGGTAACGAAGATGATCTTTTTGCGAATCTTACGGCCTTCGTCCTCACTGTGGTGAGCGTCTAAGGAATATTCTATGATGTCGTCTCTTTCCATGATGTCGATTCTTTTACGGGATGAGTTAGATAAGATAGAAGAAGGTAAACACAAATACCCATACCAAATCCACAAAGTGCCAATAGAGGCCAACCTTCTCCACCATTTCATAGTGACCGCGGTTATGGTAAGTGCCTTTCAATACACCCAATAAGATGATGAAATTGAGGATTACACCACTCAAAACGTGCGTACCGTGAAAACCGGTGATGAAGAAAAAGAAGTTAGCATATAAAGTATGACCGTATTCGTTCCGCGAAAGGCTTGCGCCTCGAACGTGTTCGTTCGTGTGCATCACTTCGGCAACAAGTTCTGCCTCTTTAATGGTGTCGGTTCTTTCGAGGACCAACGCCCAAGCGTATTTTTCTTGATTTGGAATTTCTAATGGATTTTCCCAATCTACCGCTTCTTCGTGTCCGTGGGCATCACCATGATCATGGCCATGGTCATTCCCATAGTGTCCACTTTCATTGTCGTGTTGGGCATGGCTTTCTGCGTGGTCATCACTATGGTCCGCATGGTCATCACCGTGGCCGGTGTGAGCATCACCATGTTCGGCATGAGCATCACCATGGCTGGCATGTTCATCACCGTGATTGGCATGGCTGTCACCATGGTTCGCGTGAGCATCACCGTGATGCTCACCATCGTGTGCATGTTCTTCACCTTCTGCCAATGCAGGGGCCGCAGCTTCATGACCTCCACCGTGACCATGATCATCGTTCATGTTGATCAAAGTAGCCATTCGGCCGTCGGCCATACGGTAAGCTCCATAATCAGAACCTTTAATGAAGGAACTCCACTCCCATACTTGAGACCCTAAGAATATAGCTCCGCCTACAACGGTCCATGCCATCCATCTGGTCACTGCTTTACGGTCCATCCGGTGACCCGCTTCCACAGCGAGAACCATGGTTACCGAACTTACAATGAGGATAAAAGTCATGAGCGCCACATACATCAGTGGCAAGAAAGCATGAGTGAAAGGAAAGTGCCAAAAAACATTTTCACTTACCGGCCACGCTATTTCACCAACCATCGCATCGGTTTCATAACGGTGCTTGGCAAAACCGAGGGACACCAACAGTCCTCCAAAAGTGAGGGCATCCGAGATGAGGAAAAACCACATCATCATTTTACCATAGCTTACGCTAAAGGGTGAACGGCCGCCTTCCCAGAGGACTTTAGTAGGAATAGATTTTGATGCTTCTCCAGACATGTAGATTCCAGTTGCTTGGATCGAAATATATCGAACCAAAAATAAAAATTAATGGGATACAACCCGACAACCGCCCTATTGTGCCGGTCGTGTACCCTTGATTCTCCTATACAATGTCGAAACCGTGCATGAAGCCAAAGAAACCGGCAAGATAGATCCATAGCAGACCCATAAAATGCCAGTACATCGCGCAAAGATTGACTCCAGTACGATTATCTGAATTGTATTTTCCTAAAAACGCTTTAATCGTAGTAATAATCAAGGCAATGAACCCACCTGCAAGGTGTGCCATGTGCAATACGGTAATGATGTAGAGGAAAGAACCCGAAGCATTGGATTTTCTACCTGCAGCATAAACGCCCATTTCATACAGTTGATCGTATCCCTGGAACTGAGACCAGGTGAACAATACTCCAAAAACCATCGTTCCCAACAGGCCGATGTAGAGTAGAATGTTGTTGCTTTTGCGCACTGCAAACTGCGCTAAGAACAGCGTCAAACTACTAAGGATAATGAATAAAGTGCTGTTGTAAATGAAGATTCCCGGCAGGGAAAATTCCATCCAGTCACTGGACGACTGCCGCACCACATAACCACTCGTAAAAGCAGCAAAAAGCATTACAATGGCTACCATTGCTACCCAAAGGAGGCTTTTGGCAACCCGAGCATTAAGCGCTTTTTTAGCCCTTAGCTCTTCGTCTTCTGAACCATCCAAGGCCCCCATCGCTAAATCAGTCATAATCCCAGCAACAATTTATCGGCCACCCAGGCCAGTTGAACAATGGGTAGATAGATGAAGGAGGCAAACATTAACTTGGTTGCGTCTTTTTCGTCGTTCGATTTGTAGAGTTGAATTGCTTTGGTAAGGAACCAAAGCCCCATCACGAGGGAAACCATGGCGGCAAAATAATCCATGAAGCCGAAAAAGGTGGGCAGCAAGCTCACCGGAATCAAAAAGAGGCTGTATACCAAAATTTGAAAGGCACTGCCTTTGTCTTTTCCTCCGCGAGAAGGCAACAAGCGAAAACCGCCTTTGGCATAGTCGTCATCCAATTTCCAGGCAATGGCCCAAAAATGAGGAAATTGCCAAATGAACTGAATGGCAAACAAGACTCCGGGAATCAAACCAAACTCACCGGTTACGGCTACATAACCCAACATGGGAGGAATGGCTCCGGGAAAAGCTCCTACAAAAACTGCAAAAGGCGTGACGCGCTTGAGCGGTGTATAAATAGCGGTATAAGAAACCAATGCCATCACTCCCAGCCAGCCACTAAAGGCATTGAGGCCAAAGAAGAGCATGCTTATCCCTACTGCACCGAGAATAATGGAAAGCAAAATACCTTCCATCACCGTCATCCGGTTGGCCGGTAGCGGCCGGTCAAGGGTTCGTTTCATTTTGGCATCCAGGTCGCGTTCTAAGATTTGATTAATTCCATTAGAAGCAGCAGTAACCAAAAATCCACCAACGATGAGGTAGAACATTTTGTCCCACTCAATAACGGTAGCTCCAAACCAATAGGTAATTACGGCAGAGAATACCACCAAAGTGGCCAGCCTTAACTTGGCAAACTGTGCATAGTCTTTCAACTTGGCAGCAGTGAGTGTAAAAAATCCGGTTTTCTGAACGCGCTCTGTAAACACTTGCGGGCAGGTGTTAATACATTGCAAAACTACTGAACTTTTGGAATTTGATAGATGTAAAAACCCGACTTTCGGCACCTCAAAGGCCACTAAAAATCAAAAATCGGTATAACGGTTCCAAAGTGCCGTTCGAATGCCCAACGAAACGATATAATGGTTGGTTCGGGAGGTACCTAAAAGCTGGTTGCGCCAGGTAAAATCGGCTTCCAGTCTCAGGTTGGTGGGCGCATAAATCAAATAGCCCCAACGGAGCCCAAGGGTGAGTACATCGTAGGCCGTGCCTTGTCCCGTTTCGTGACCATACTCCCGGTTACGCGTGATGTTGCTCAAATACAGGTCATCGCCCTGATTGATGGTATCGCTCAAGCCACCCTGAGCCAACTGAAAACGAGCTTCAACCGTTACCTCTTCTTTTTGGTAGGTGAGGAAGGACAACACTTCGTTAAAATTCGCACCCATTGGATGGGCCAATGGCTGGTTGTAATGGGCATAATTTTGTTCAATACTACCGTGTGTGTAGGTAAACGGACGAACGGTATTGAATTCACCTTGCCAAACGAGGCCTTCTACACCCAAGGCATCAAAATATTTCATTCCAAGTTGTGCACCCTGCTTGTTGCCCCACCAACCGGTACGCGCCCGAAACTCGGCCAGCAGAAACTCATCTAAAATCACCTGACCGTAGAATTGAATTTGCGGACTAACCCTTGCCTTGAGGTTGAGGCCAATGAGGGAATTATCGGCCGAGCCGGTGGAAAATTCTACTGGCCGAAAGAATATCACCGGATTCAGATAATTGATGTCGAAACCCCGATCGACCAAGGTATCCGAACCCTGCCACATCACCGTTTCGAACAAACCGATCGTTAGCCAGTTGGTGGCTTTGTAGCTCAGGTAGTGTAGGGTGCCATATTTGTCGACAAAGCGACTGGGATCGCCTCCGCTAAAGCGTACGTCCTGCAAATTGGTGAACAGGTTGACGTACCGAATCTTCCAGAAATTGGTAGAAATACGGCCATAACCGTAATTGTGTGCAACATCCGATAGCAACAACGACCGGTAGCCATCGCCCCAAAAGTGGCGCCCATAGCCCAATTGAAAATCAAACGTGGAATTGGGCTGGTAAGCCACATAACCCGAGTTGTTCTTAAAATGAACCCCGTTTTCCGTCCCGTAAGCGTAGCCACCGCCCGACACACTGCTCCGCACGGCATTTTGATTTTGCACAAAATCGGGGAAAGTAGCCTGAAAGCTTTGTACGTTGAGGTTTAGAAACAGCTTTTTGCGATAACTCCCTTGAAACCCTGCGCCCAGGGAGCTTTCATTCAAGACCTCAGAGCGCGGCTCGGCCTGATACCCTCCTGCCAGTGAAAACAAGGGATACAAACGCCATTGAAAATCAGTTGTCGGTTCGCCACTTTCTGGGTTGTTGTTGGCAAAGCGGTTTCTAAAGAGGAAACTCTTTTGGAAATGAGGAATGCTGTAATCCTCCATCACCTGCTGTACCTGATCTGCCCGATATGGACGAATGGCGGTGTGCAACTCCGGTGAAGGATTTTTTTGCACGCTACGCTCTACCGCAAAGTTGAGGTCGCGGTGCAACAAAAGGTATCCCTCTTGCGCTAAAACGGGACCACCCAACATCAAGAGACTGGTCCACACCACCACAAACCGGCTCCAGGGTTTCATCGCAGGGCGCGCTTTTTGGCTTTTCGTTTTAAAAAGAAGATCGGAATCTGAGTAGCGACCACGGCAATTACCAAAATGAGTCCAAATGCCAAGGTAGGATCATCTGGTACCAAAAACGCGGCACAGAATATCATGAAAAGGTTGTAGGCATAGATGCACATCACCGTTTGCTTGTGGTTGAACCCACCGGCATCGAGCAAAATGTGGTGCATGTGGTTGCGGTCGGCCGAAAATGGCGATACCCCGCGAGCGGCCCGGTAGATGAATATGCGCAAGGTGTCCATCAAGGGATAACTCAACACAGCCATGGCAAATACCGGCGTGCTGATGTTACTAAAGTTGCCCGGTAAATTCTGGTGGTCGAACTCGATGAGCTTGATGCAAAGCACCGAAACGATCAAACCGATGGTGAGGGAACCCGAGTCACCCATGAAAATCTTGGCTGGATTGAAGTTAAAGACCAAAAAGCCTATCAGGGAGCCGGCCAGCGCAAAAGCTAAAATGCTGTGTTGAATGCCCCCGGCGTAGAAAAACCAAATGCCGCAAGCCAGGCAAACAATGCTACCTACTCCTGCTGCCAAACCATCTACTCCGTCAATCAGGTTAAACGCATTCACAATCACCGTGTAAGTAAAAACCGAAAGGAAAATACTCGCCCACTCGTTCAGGCCTTCCAAGCCCAGCAAGCCGTGCATGCTGGTGATTTTAATGTCGCCCATGATCACCAGGATGAAAGCCACAATGAGGTGCCCCACCAGTTTTTTGAGCGGTGCCGTACCGATGATGTCATCTTTTACGCCCACAAAAAACAAGATGATCATAGACGCCCCAATGTATTTGAAATCGCGGAAAGCCGCTTCCAGCTTCAGAATGTCCAGTTTCGTATCCAGGGGATACCACATGAGGTAGGAAAAAAGAGTAGCTGCAAAAATCATGATGCCCCCAATGGTGGGCACCCGCCGTTTGTGCAACTTGCGTTCCTCGCCAGGTTCGTCTACCAAACGTTTGAGGTAAGAAACCTTGATCAAGGCTGGCGTGGCCAGGATCACAATCACCAGGCTGGTGAGAAAGGTCAATGCAATGGTTCCTTGCATGTTCAGTTCAAATCTAACTTAAAAATCGTAATAGATATTCCGTAGAGCGGTGCTCCAGGTGAGGTAAACCATTCGGGTACTTTGATCACTGGTACCACTCCCCGACTCCAGGTCGCGGTTCACCATCCCTAAAGCCAAATGCATGTTGGTGGCCGGGTTCACCAAATAGCCTATTTCCACTGAAGTGTATCGAATCGTTCGCGTGGTGGCCGGCAGGATCGTAAAATCAGCCACCACCGGATTTTGTCCCACTTGGACGCCATCTGCATCAAATTCTTGCCGCACATTGGTGTATTGTACCCGGGTAAACATCCGCTTGTAACGGTAATTGGCTTTTACCAAAACTTCTCTAAAACCGCCCCCTTGTGGGTGCGCCAAAGGTTGGTTGTAGTGATCAAAACGCTGAAGGGGCAACGCATTGTCGTAGGCCTGGCCGGCTACTGAATTCCATTCAGCTTGTAAAAACAATCCTTCTACGCCTACCGGCTCCAACAGTCGAAGTCCTCCTTGATAGCCGGTTTCCGAACTTTCATCCATCATCCACTGGCCATACACCTGCAGCCAATTGAGCGGCAACACTTTCAAGTTCAGGCCAATGATTGCGTTGACTTGCGGGTCGTCCAGGCCGTGCACCAGCGTATTGGCGCCAATGACCGGATTCACAAAGTTGGCATCGAAATCTGTAGTACCAGTGCTGTCCCACCGTTGCCACATCACTCCTTCAAACAAACCGATGGCCAATCGACGGTGCGGCATCCAATTCAGGTAATGAAAACTTCCCGCTTTGCGCTGAAAAGAAGCTTCGGGCGTAGAGCTGCGTGGCACCCGATTCACACTTTGCAACCACGCCCAAATACTGGTGTATTGAAATTTACCTTTACCAAACGTGATGCCCGAACGGAAAAAGGGATAGTTGAATGCATTATCCGACAACAGCAACGACCGGTAACCGTCTCCAATAAAGTTTTTGCCATGCCCAAACCGAAAGTTGAAATGGGTGTTGGGCGTGTAGGAGATCAAACCCGACGACATACTGTAGTCAAAACCGGTTTCCTGAAATACTTTGTGTCTTCCCGACCCGGGAATGACACCAGTACGGTTGGCAAACTCGCGTTGGTAGGTCGGCAAAAAACTTTGGTTTTCGTAGAAAGAGGATTCAAAGGTCACTTGCTGTCCGATACTGCCCCTCACCAAAAAGCCGCGGGTATTTTTTCGTAAAAAAACGTCTGAAGTGTCCTCACTATCGTTGCCGCCTTCGAAGCGAAAGAGCGGATCGATGGTAAAATGAAAAGGCATCTCCGCATCCGGACGTTGGATATCTACCAGGTGTTCGTGCCACAGCTTTCGTCGAAACCAGGAATAACTTCCGTACTCGGAGCCCGCATAAAACTCCTTGGATTTCACCCGGGGTGCAGCCTTCCATTCCAGCATCGGTCGGGCCGAAGTATGCACGGTAGAGTCTGAACGAACGATTTCTGCCTCAGACTCCTGATTGCCCCAATGGTTGAGGAATTGTAGATTTTGCTGAGCGTTCGTACCCAACGAAGCCAGCAGCAACACGCCAAAAAAGCAATGACGGATCAATTGCATCCGCACAAGGTAAAGAAAACCTAAAAGTCCATGTGCTGCACATGGTTGCGGTACACCGTATCAATTCCCTCGTAGAGTGGAATTTTATGGCGCCAACCCATGGCATGAATTCGACTCACGTCCATCAGCTTGCGGGGCGCTCCGTCGGCACGAGTAGTGTTGAAAATCAGTCGCCCTTCGTAGCCTACGATCTTTTTGATCATTTCGGCGAGTTCTTTGATCGACACCTCAGTGCCCGTACCCACATTTACAAAAGGCTTGTCGTTGTAGCGCTCCATCAAAAATACGCTGGCCGAGGCCATGTCGTCTACGTGCATGAATTCCCGCATCGGCTTTCCGGTACCCCAAATTTCTACGTTGGGTGCCTTTTCCATCTTGGCCGTGTGAAACTTACGCAGCAAGGCGGGCAACACGTGCGAGTTGTTCAGGTCGTAATTGTCGTTCGGGCCATAGAGGTTGGTGGGCATGGCAGAAATAAACGCCATGTCGTACTGATCGCGGTAGCTTTCGCACATTTTGATGCCCGCAATCTTGGCAATGGCGTAGGGCTCGTTGGTCGGTTCCAGCTTGCCAGTAAGCAAGTGCTCCTCTTTCAACGGTTGGGGCGCAAACTTGGGATAAATGCAAGAAGAACCCAAAAAAAGCAACTTCTTGGCACCATGAGCATACGACTGGTGAATGAGGTTGTTTTGAATGCTCAGGTTGTCGTAAATGAATTCGGCCCGATACACGTTGTTGGCGTAAATACCTCCCACTTTGGCGGCCGCCAGAAAAACGTATTCCGGCTTTTCAGCTTGAAAGAATTCAATCACCTTGGCCTGATCGCGCAGGTCCAATTCTGAGGAAGTACGGGTGATGATGGTGGTATAGCCTTTTTGTTCCAATAAGCGAACAATGGCTGAGCCAACCATACCCCGATGGCCGGCAACGTAGATTCGTGCGTTCTTCTCCATGTCTTATTCGTGGAAGTTCAAGACTCCGTGTCCACCTTCTTTCAGGTACACATCTTTCTTAAACAGTTCGTAGTCGGCCTTCACCATTTCTTTCACCAAATCCTGGAAAGTGTAGGAAGGCACCCAGCCCAACTCTTTGCGGGCTTTCGAAGCGTCTCCGATGAGCAAATCCACCTCTGTAGGACGAAAATAGCGGGAATCGATCTCAATCACCACATTGCCGTTGGCCTTATCAATGGCTTTTTCTTCCACTCCTTCACCGTTAAACTCCAGCTCCACGCCCAATTCTTTAAAAGCCAGGGAACAGAAATCGCGCACCGATTGGGTTTCGCCCGTGGCCAATACAAAGTCGTCGGCTTTCTCCTGTTGGAGCATCAACCACATACCTTGCACGTAATCTTTGGCGTGCCCCCAGTCGCGTTTGGCGTCCAGGTTGCCCAAATACATTTTCTTTTGCAGTCCCAGTTTGTAGCGGGCGGCAGCGCGGGTTATTTTACGGGTGACGAAAGTTTCTCCCCGCAAAGGGCTCTCGTGGTTGAACAAAATGCCGTTGCAGGCATACATGTTGTAAGCTTCACGGTAGTTTTTGGTGATCCAAAAGCCATATAGTTTCGCTGCGGCATAAGGGCTCCGAGGATAAAAAGGCGTGGTTTCGCTTTGCGGCACCTCTTGCACTTTTCCATAGAGCTCCGAAGTAGAAGCCTGGTAGAAACGGGTTTTGTTTTCCAATTTCAGGATGCGAATGGCTTCCAAAATCCGAAGGGTACCGAGGGCATCCGAATTGGCGGTGTATTCTGGCGTTTCGAACGATACCTTCACGTGCGATTGAGCCGCGAGGTTGTAAATTTCGTCCGGTTGCGTTTCCTGGATGATCCGAATCAGGTTGGTCGAATCCGTTAGATCGCCATAGTGCAGAAAGAAATTCAGGTTTTCTTCGTGCGGATCGGCGTACAGGTGATCCACCCGTTGGGTGTTGAACAACGAGCTACGGCGTTTGATGCCGTGCACCTCATATCCCTTTTCCAACAGATATTCCGCCAAATAGGCGCCATCCTGGCCCGTAATACCAGTAATCAAAGCAACTTTACTCATCAGGGAAAAAATTTTGGCAAAAGTACAAAGAATTTAATCGAAGGGCACCGAACCGGCAATAAACCAGGGGTTACCCAAATTGGGCTTGTTGTAAGTCAATGCCTCACGGGTTTCAAAGTGGACCAAGGGTTTCCCCACGGCTTCTAACAGGGCCTGCCCGGCGGCCGTGTCCCACTCCATGGTGGGTCCCAAACGCGGAAAAATGTCTGCACTGCCTTCGGCTACCAAGCACAGTTTCACTGCACTCCCCAGGTACCATATTTCAGCTTCCGGGTAGTGTTCTCGCACTTGCGCCAAGAAGCGATCGGCATCGCCACTGCGATGCGATTGGCTGGTGGCTACTACGTAATGCTCTTTTTCAACCGATAAGGGTAAACGTTTCGCCCGCTGCTGAAGCTCGGCAAATGTTTGGGGCACTGCTGCACCGTGCTGGATGTCACTTACTTTATAAGCTCCCTTACCGGGAATGTTGTAGTACAGGTCGTGTTTGGCCGGTACATAAATGATGCCCATCAGCGGAGCCTCACGGTGCATCAGTGCAATGTTGACCGTAAAGTTCTCAAGGCCACGCACAAACTCTTTGGTGCCGTCCAACGGATCGACCAACCAATAATAGTCCCAGCCTTTGCGCTCTTCGTAAGGAATATCGATGCCCTCTTCGCTAAGTACCGGAAAGTTAAGTGGGACAAGCGCAGCAGAAATCAGATCGTGCGCCCTGCGGTCGGCAATGGTCACCGGACTGGAATCGGCCTTGTGCTCTACCTCAAAATCGGACCGAAATACTTCCATGATGGCCGCTCCGGCTTCTAAAGAAACCTTGAGTGCTGGCCACAAAAGGACCTCCCAATCTGGCGTTCCAGGGTTGTTGTTCATAATTGGTTGTGTCGTTAATGGTTCCGGGCAATCGTTCTACCCGGGTGCAAAAAGCAGGGCAATCAGTATCCGCTGGCGCTTCCTCCTACTTTTTCTATCGGATGCCAGGTCGTTTTCACTTCCTGGGTATTTAAAATCAAATAGGGATCGTGAGCTTCAGCTTCCAACCAATTGCGGTCGCCGAGCAAGCTTACCCGTTTCACGTTTTCGGCAGCGCCACGTTGCAGTGCTTCGATCTGATCGGCACCCTGGCGGCCATATATCACCGCATTGATGTCCATGTGGCCCGCAAAATGTGGGAGCAATTCGGAATCAAAACCGGTCAGCACGTTGACTACTCCACCCGGCACATCGGAGGTTTGCAACACTTCGGCCAGGGTAATGGAGCACAGCGGCTTCGATTGCGAAGCCAGCAAAACCACGACATTGCCACCCGCCAGCGCAGGAGCCAGCGTACTGATCAAGCCAACAAGGGAACTTTCTTCAGGGGCCACGATGGCCACCACACCCATAGGCTCGTAGATGGAAAAGTTGAAATGGTTGCTGGCCACCGGATTCACTGCACTAAACACCTGCTGGTATTTGTCGCACCATCCAGCGTAATACACGAGACGGTCTACCGATAGCTCTACTTCTTTTGTTGCGGCCTTGGCAGTACTGCCTTGCGCCACCAATTCAGCTACGAATTGATCCGTACGGCCTTCCAACACTTCGGCAATGCGGTAAAGAATCTGTCCGCGATTGAAGGCCGGACGGCTGCTCCAACCGGGAAAAGCGGCCCGGGCCGCTACCACGGCATTGCGCAAATCTTTGCGGCTACTGCGGCACAAATTGCCAAGGGAATTGCCTTTAGCGTCTTCTGGCTGGTAAAATCGCCCGGATTCGGTGCGCGGAAACTTACCGCCGATGTAAATCTTGTATGTCTTGAGAACGGGAATTCTGCTCATAACCTTCAGTTAATCGAATTGGAGGTAAGGGGCCAACCCTTGCAAACCGCCTTCGCGGCCAAAGCCACTTTCTTTGTAGCCTCCAAAAGGAGAAGTAGGGTCGAATTTATTGTAGGTGTTGGCCCACACCACACCTGCGCGCATTTGCTGTCCCAAATTGAAGATTTTGGAACCCTTGTCGGTCCAAATGCCCGCCGACAAGCCGTAAGGCGTGTTGTTGGCCTTGTCGATCACCTCACTTACTGTGCGGAAGGTTTGAATGCTCAATACCGGACCAAAAATTTCTTCCTGCGCAATGCGGTGCGATTGCGAAACGCCGGTGAACAACGTGGGACGGCACCAATAGCCCGCTTGGGGCAAAGCGCAAGGGCTTTCGTAAAACTCCGCGCCTTCCGATTTGCCCAGGGCAATATAATCACGAATGGTTTTGAGCTGACCAGCGGAGTTGATGGCTCCTACATCGGTGTTTTTGTCCAGTGGATCGCCTACAATCAAAGTTTTCAAGCGGTCTTTCAATTTCCTGACTACCGTATGGGCCACCGATTCTTGCACAAACAATCGGGAACCGGCACAACATACGTGCCCTTGGTTAAAGTAAATGCCATTGACAATACCTTCTACTGCCTGATCGAGGGGCGCGTCTTCAAAAATGATGTTGGCGGCTTTTCCACCGAGCTCCAGGGTCACCTTTTTGTTGGTTCCGGCCACGGCCCGTTGAATCATTTTTCCCACTTCGGTAGATCCGGTAAAAGCAATTTTGTCTACATCAGGATGGCTCACCAAAGCAGCACCGGTAGCACCGGCACCGGTTACGATGTTCACTACACCGGGCGGTAAGCCCGAATCGCGGATCAATTCGGCCAGTTTCAAAGCGGTGAGCGGAGTGGTCTCCGCCGGCTTTAATACTACGGTGTTGCCCGTAGCCAGGGCAGGTGCCAATTTCCAGGCGGCCATCAACAAGGGAAAATTCCAGGGGATGATCTGGCCTGCAACACCCACCGGGCGGGGCCGTCGGTTGGGAAAAGCATAGCTGAGCTTATCGGCCCAGCCGGCGTAGTAGAAAAAATGGTTGGCCGCCAGTGGAATATCCACATCGCGCGATTCGCGAATGGGCTTTCCTCCGTCCATCGATTCGATGACGGCAAATTCACGGGCCCGCTCCTGAATCAACCGTGCTATCCGGAAAATATATTTCCCACGCTCACTGGCAGGCATTTTCGACCAAACTTCGTCGTAGGCTTTGCGGGCGGCTTTCACCGCTTTGTCCACATCTTTTTTTCCGGCTTCGGCTACTTCGGCAATCACCTGTTCGGTAGCCGGATTCACCGTGGGAAAATATTTTTTGCTGGAAGGGGCTACAAACTTACCGTCGATAAAGAGGGAGTAGCGTTCCTGCAACTGTACATGGTCGGTGCTCTCGGGAGCGGGGGCATACGACCAGCCCTGGCTGAATTCGAGGGCAAGGCGTTCTTGTTCCTTGTTTTTGAGCATGCTTAGTCTTTTGAAAAGTAGTCGGATGATTGGTAGCGGCCGGTTTGTTGCTTCACCAGTTGCATCAATACATCGTTGGCCAGGCGGCTGGCGCCAAAGCGGAACCAATGGTTGTTCATCCAGGCGTTGCCCAAGGTTTCTTTCAGCATCACCAGGTAATGAAGGGCAGGCTTGGCGGCCGAAATTCCTCCAGCGGGTTTCATGCCGACCATTTTTCCGGTTTGGAAATAAAAATCGCGGATGGCTTCCAACATCACCAGGGTGACGGGCATGGTAGCCGCTGGTTTTATTTTTCCGGTGGAAGTTTTGATGAAATCTGCACCGGCATGCATCGCGATCTCACTGGCCCGTCGAACACTGTCTAAGGTACCCAACTCGCCAGTCTCTAAAATCACTTTAAGCCGGGCCTCGCCACAGGCGGCTTTTACTGCCGCAATTTCGTCGTATACGTAGTTGTATTCTCCCTGATGAAAGCGACCTCTGGAAATCACCATGTCTACTTCGTCGGCCCCTTCGGCTACCGCAAACCGGGTATCGTCCAGCTTCACCGGCATCGGAGCCTGCCCGCTGGGAAAAGCGGTGGCTACAGAAGCTACCCGGATACCACTATCGCCCAAGGCTTGTTTGGCTACCCGCACCAAAGACGGGTACACACAAACGGCCGCCACGGTAGGCAGGCCATCGTAGGCATCGTGTAGGTGGCGGGCTTTGTAGCACAATTGTCGCACCTTGTTTTCGGTGTCTTGCCCCTCCAGGGTAGTGAGGTCGATCATGCTCAAGGCCAATTTCAAACCGGCTACTTTCGCTTCTTTTTTGATGCTTCGGGTTCGAAAACGAGCGGCCCGCTCTTCTACGCCCACCTGATCTATGGTAGGCGTTAGTCGAAAATCGGGTATGGTGGTTGGTACACTGGAACTCATGGTTCGGAAATAAGGCGATAAAGATACAAATTCGGGCCGAGGCCTTTAAGGACTTGATAGGTAGCACATTTGGAAGGAGCCCTCATAAAAATGGCGTCTCCTCAACAAGCAGCTTTTCTTTTGGGTTAAACAGCTCGTCCTTTGACTGGCGATTGGGCAACACGCGCCTTATTGGTTTGACTCAAAGCGTTGCATGAAATTTTACCGTGCAACGTTTTCCGTTTCGGTTTGATTCAAAGCGTTGCATAAAATTTTACCATGCAACGTCTCTCTTTCGGTTTGACTCAAAGCGTTGCATGAAATTTTACCGTGCAACGTCTCCCTTTCGGTTTGATTCAAAGCGTTGCATGAAATTTTCCTGTGCACCGTTTTCCGTTTCGGTTGGATTCAGAGTGTTGCGTAAAGTTTTACCACGCAACGTCTCCCTTTTGATTCGATTCCAAGTGTTGCGTGAAATTTTACCACGCAACGTTTTTCGGTTTGGTTTGATTCGAAGTGTTGCGTGAAATTTTGCCGCGCAACTTCTCCCTTTAAGTTTCTTTCAAAGCGTTGCGTAAAATTTTGCCGTGCAACGTCCCCCTTTGGGTTCGACTCAAAGCATTGCGTGAAATTTTGCTGCGCAAACACTTTATGCCTGGCAATACCTTTGTTGCCCATTCGGTACGTAAGTAGGATGACTACCATCAGCGCTTTGGCCCTGCCTTTGAAGTGCACCAGCATCGGCATCAATTCTCCAGAGCGATTTGACTTGCACCAGTAGCAACGAAAAGAGGCCGAATCTGTTAAGAAACGGCCTCTGACTATATGCTTTTAGTGTAAATGTCTTACTGAAGCGTAAACTTGATGGGCAGGTTGTACTGCACACGCACGGGCTTACCCCGCTGCTTCCCTGGCGCCCAGGTAGGCATGGATTTTACTACCCGGATGGCTTCTTCGTCACAACCTCCACCGATACCACGGAGGAGTTTCACGTTGGCGATTTTACCGTTTTCCATCACTACGAAGGTGACAAACACCCGACCCTGTATGCCGGCCTCTTTGGCCATTTGAGGGTATTTGATGGATTTACCAAGGTATTTGAACAATTCGGCTTCTCCCCCAGGGAAAGAAGGCATGTCTTCTACAATGGTGAAAATTTCGGGTTCTTCTACTACTTCCTCTTGCACTTCCACGATCTCGATTTCCATGTCTTCTGTCGCTTCCATGTCTTCGATTTCCAGTTCCTCTTCAATCTCCTCGTCGTCTTCCACGATTTCGATGACTTGTTGCTGAACGGGTGGCGGAGGTGGCGGTGGAACTTCTTGCTGGGTAATGGGAATCATTTCTTCTTCCTCTACTTCCATTTCGAGTTTTCCCAGGTCCTTGACTTCGTTTTCAATTTGTGCTGCTTCCAACAAAATGAGTACAAAGGCCAGGGAAAAAGCAAAGCCGGTCCAGAACAACAGACCACGCTTTCTCTCCAAATCAACTTCCTGACTCTTCTTAACGTCCATCAGGGAGTTTATTTAGAGTGGCTAAAAATCACAAGATTTTCGGGATATGCCCCGAATAAAAACTTTTAGAATCGAACAGGTATTATCATTTGCATGGGCAAGGTCTCGCCTCGATTTCGGGCCGGTTTCCAATCGGGCATGTTTCGAACAACCTCCAGGGCGGCTTCATTGAATTCGCGGGCACATCCTCGCATTACACTGGGCTGGGTTACCTTCCCGCTTTCATTTACGATCATGCGCACATATACTAGCTCACAAGGATTTGGACCATCGTTGGAAACCTTTTTGAGGTTCCGGGCAATGTAATTACGAACCCCTTCATCACCTCCGGGAAAGGAGGGCATTTCTTCTATGACCCTAAATTGAAGGCTATCAGTAGAATCCGTTGGTGCCTGTGTGCTGCTTTGTAAATTTTGAGTCACGATTTTCCTCATTGGTGGCGCCACTAACTCAAACGGCAACATGGAGGCCATTGCTACGTGGCTTTGGTGTGCCAATTGGCCCGATTGTTCTTTGCTGGGCTTCCCCTCGCCAGGCAGCACCAAAATCTGCCATTCCAATGCCAAGAGGATGATTCCGAGGGCAACACCAAGGCCCAAGACTGCAATTTTAAATTCTGAAAAGTGAAAACGCGGCATGGCGGATCATTTGAGGTGAAATCGAATGGGACAAAATTGTTTTACCGAAACCGGGACACCGCCCATAGTTGCCGGTTCCCAGTTGGGCATCTTGCGAAAAGCAGCCACCACTGCTTCGCTAAAAGCCGGGTGAGGACTCCTGGTAATTTCCAACTCAGTAACAGCACCCGTTTCACTGATGGTGTACTGAATGATCACTGTTCCCGTAACGTAATTGTTCCGCAAGGTGTCCGGGTATATTAAGTTGTTTCTCAAAAAAAGATACATGGCGGCCTCGCCACCTGGAAATTGGCACGCTGTCGACACACGTGGCACATCACTTGCCTCTTGGTTTGCCGTATCGGCGGGAGCTAATTTTTCATCCTGACCCAATGCCCAGGATGAAAACAAGATCGCACCCAACAACACCAGGATCCGGTATTGCACCCATGCGGTCACTTCAATTGGAAATGGATCGGTACCACATAAAAAACCGGCACTTTTTTACCACGCTGTTCACCGGGTATCCAGTCGGGGAAACTTTTGACTACTCTTTTGGCTTCCGCATCGAGGTAAGGGTTCGTCTTACCCACCACTTCAACGTCGGTTACTTTTCCCGTTTCACGTACAACGAATTGCACATGTACTTTCCCTTGAATATTCTCGCTCTTGGCAATGTGTGGGTACTTCAAGTGCTTCCCCATGTAACGCATCAGGGCTGACTCCCCGCCAACAAATTCTGGCATTTGTTCCACAATCCTAAAAGGCTCTATCACGGTATCCGCTACTTCGGGGGTAAACCAGGCAGAATCGTTGTCAAAGATACTGGGGTCCGGTTCTACGGGAGGATCGATCGGCGAAATTGGCATTACCACTACTGGTGGATTCGGATTGGGCTTGGGCGCGGCTTTGGAGACCTTTGGCTTGGGTTTCTTAGGCACTTTTTTCAAGACAACAATGGGAGGTAATGGATCTACTATAGGATCAATTAATGTCAAATCTTCGTCGATTTCGGGAATTTCGAAGGGCGTTTGCCATTCAAAGGCTAAGAGGGTGCTGGCGGAGGCGATGGCCAGGCCGATGAGGAAGTTGCGGCCACGGTGGTTTTGGCGAGAGCGTTGAGTAAATAAGTTCATGGTAGTATCAGGTTTAGCGCTTAGTGAAGAAAAAAAGGTGCTCTTCGAATGCTGTGGGAGTTCAAACCAAGCAAAAGCACCTTTTCATTCAACCTAAACAATGATCGTTGTGTACGTCTGAGCGCCTAGTTTTTCAGCTTAAATTTTACGGGGATGCGAATGCCAACCGGCACCGGGTTGTTGCGCTGCTTCCCGGGGCTCCATTTGGGAAACATCTTTACCACCCGCTCGGCTTCTTTGTCGAGGTAAACATTTTTGCCGCGTGCGGTGGTCACCTTGGTCACGTTGCCATCTTTATCAATGATGAACTGAATGAAAACAGTGCCTTGAATGCCTGCCTCCCGCGCAATGGCTGGATATTTCAAGTGCTTGGCGAGAAAAGCGTAGAGGGCTTTTTCCCCTCCGGGATATTGCGGCATTTCTTCTACCGGCACAAAAATGTTGTCGCGGTCGTCCACAAAGGTTGGCTCGGCTCCAAAAAGCAGTTCGTCGTCCATGGAAGCCATGTTAAAATCATCGATCACCGGATCGGTCGTGGTGGTAATTTGAGTCATTACCGTTACTTCCACCGGTTGGGTAATCACTTGCGTGGAAACCTTGGGTTTAAAAATGGGCTTTGGTTTTTCTACGTTGGTGTAGGTGATGGGAGGCAATTCTTCTTCGTCGAGCTCCAGGTTGGCCATGTTGGCCAAGTCATCGTTAAAAGGGTCGAGGGGGGCTCGCCATTCGAAGGCCAACAAGGTTAAAGAACAAGCAAAGACTAATCCTGTGAGAAAAAAACGGGTGCGCTTTTTCTCCAGGTTCGCAAAGTCGGATTTGGGGTTCATGGCAATTAGGTATTTAGTTTTCCATAGATGAGTCGGAAGAAAAGGACGCCGACAAAAGAGCCGGCAGTGTTGGCCAACATGTCCAAAACTTCTGCACTCCTGGAAACAAAAACCGTGCCTTGAAGAAATTCTAAGAAAATACCGTAAACAATTGCGAGCGAAACGGCCCACCAAATGGGAGATTGGCGCAAAGGTGCCAAACGGGTTTTCCGTTGAAATCCGAAGATCAACAGTGCGCTCAAAACGCTGTAGAGGAAAAAATGAACGAGTTTATCTGCCCCTTCAAACAAAAAACCAGGCTGTGGTACCTGGTTGCGGGGAATAACGGAGAGGAAAAAAATAAACCCGGCCCACAAAAGACCGGGTAGATTCTTTATCAAAAACATGAATTGGGTAGTCGAAATCGACTTAGCCAACCAATTCAGCATACTGTGCGGCCGAAAGGGTAGCGCCTTCCAGGGCAGCAGCATCGGTAAGCGATACTTTGATCATCCAACCTGCACCGTATGGGTCATTGTTGACTAATGATGGATCCTCTTCCAATTTTTCATTGAATTGATCTACCGTTGCACCGGTTGGCATAAACAAATCAGAAACCGTTTTTACCGCTTCAATTGTGCCGAATACTTCTCCACCTTCGATGGTTTCACCTTCAGTTTCGATTTCAACAAACACAATGTCGCCCAATTCAGATTGTGCGAAATCGGTAATACCAATGGTTGCGGAGTCGCCGTCTACTTTGATCCACTCGTGATCTTCGGTATAGCGTAAGTTATCAGGGATGTTGTGATCAGCCATTTTAGCGTAAGATTTGCCACAAATATAGGTGCATTCCTACAAAAACAAAATGCCGTTTTGAGGCCCTGAATAACCTTAGGAAGACAGGGTGAAGCGGATACTGATCCCTGCGTTGGTATTGGAAGTAGGGAAGGCAGTGGAAAGGAAGGGCCGGTTGGCCGTGCGGTCGTAAAACAACCTTACGTTCAAGTTGGTGCCCACCTGATAATCAGCGGTAAACTTAATGGCGATGATGCGTTGTCCCGCGGTAATTTGATCGGGTACTTCCTGGGTTACCCGACGGATGATGGTGCGGTTGTTGCGCACCGAAACGTCGGCCCGTAGTTTCAAATCACTTCTAATAGGAGTCCCCCTTCTAAGTTCAAAAGGTAGTTTCACACCTTCAAAAGTATAGCCGGCTCCGGCCACGTATTCGTTGCCCTTCACTTCGGTCAGCTGGTTGTTGGCAAAACTCATGGAGAGGTTGCGGTCTTTTTTCACTTCGAACCGTGTGGTCAAGCGGTTTTGCCAGGTAACGTCAAAGTTCACCAGTGGACTGAATTGCTCGGAAATGGTTACTGTGGCAATTTGGTACTCCGGAATGAAGTTGCCATTCTGATCGATGCCCGCGCCTCCGTTTTCATCTGGTAAGCCGTCGTTGTTGCGGTCGCTGTACAGTAAGTTGGAGTTGTAGCCAGCTACGTTGAAGGTACTTCGGTAAGCGTGGTTCACCGTGAAGGTTTGCACGTACTTTTTGAAGAATTCGATTTTGGACAATCCGTTGTAAGTCACCCGCCAGTTCGGAGCGGGCAACTTGGAGAACGTTTTCAAGCCAATGGCAGAAGCCGGGGTGCCGGTGTAAGCCGAGAGGAAAGCAGGAATCAGTACATCCTGCGAAGTAGCGCCATAACCAAAACTGTAACCGGCCTGGTTTTCGGTATCGTTGTGTGCCCCATCAGAATCTTCGTTTTGCTCGCTCAAGCGCGAAGAAATGGTTTGCCGGTTGTCGAGGAAATTCTGGAACAGGTTGGATTCTTCTTCCGATTCGCCGGGTCGGAATGCCGTTTGCCACGTGATGATCGAAACGCTGTAACTACCCGTTTCCAATGGACTTTCCGAGAAGAATTGCCCTACGTTTGGATCGTTGGCCAGACTATCCGGCACCCACCGGTAGAATTGGGTAAAGTTTTGCGACTGCGTTCGATTGGCGGTCAGCTCAATGCGCAAGTCTTTCGCCGGTTCCAGCGATGCCCGAATGTTCAGGTTTTCGGTAAACGTGGTGTTGTAGGGGTTGTTCACATTGGTGTTGCGCACCAGCCACCCCCTATCGCCGGCATATTCTGCAAAGTTGGTGGTATCGTCTCGCCAACCGGATTGCTGTCCAAAGATAAATCCGACACCCGGTGCTGAAAACTGATCATTTAAGCCAAGCACCGTGGTGCTTTCGGTGTAGCCCGGCATGTATATACCGCGGTTTTGCGAAAAGGTGACCGATACGTTTTTCACCATCATCAACGCTTTGGCCGAATTTTCCAATATTTTTTTGGCCCACTCACTTTTCTCCTTATCCTCTTTGCCATTGGCAGTATCGCCAGTTTGTTGGCTCTTCAGCAACGGCTCGGCTTTTTTCGGCTTGGGTCGCCTGCGGTTTTGGTTGATCTTCTTCAAATAACCCACCTTGTTGTACAAGGTCAGCATGTTGAAGGTGGTGTTCATGTTCACCTGTTGGGTGTTTTGAATCGTTCCTCCGAGGGTTTCGTCGGCCAGCGGAGCCCGATCCCAGGTGTAAGAAGACGAATACCTTGCCGTAGAGTTAATCCAGTTGGTCAACGGAAACTTATTGAAAGGCAAGGTGTAGTTCATGTTGGCCGTATGGCGATACTGTGAGGTCTCCCCAAAGTTTCGCAAGCTAAACAATACCGTATCTACAAACTGTTGGTAGTCGTCCCGTGCTTCTTCCGTGTCGATGTCACGGTTGATGCGGGTACCTTGCTCCTCCCCGATGAAGGCCGCATTTTGCGCGTTGAAATCAAACTTCAACGAACGGGTTAGGTCGTATTTCAGGTCATAAGTACGGGTCCAGTTGAATTGTTTGTCAACAAACACCTGCACCGGAGCGGCAAATCCGGGGTTGTTGTTTCGGGCCTGGCTCTCTTTGTAGTTCCGGGTAATGTCGGTACGGAAGCCCAGCTGTTTGGGCGAAGTATAAAGGTTGAAGTCGCGAATGGGCTGCAATAATTTCGATTTACGCACCAACTTCACCTTGCTAAACGGTCGGTAGTTTTTAGGCCTTGGTGCATAGTTGTAGTTCAAACCGCCCCGATAGTCTTTGGTAGATTCAAACTCGGTATTAATGTCCCGGCGGAACACCTCCGAATAGGAGTAGGTTCCCGAAAGGTTGGAAATATCGTAGAAGTGTGATTCTTTCTGCTGCGGATTTTTCTCCTTGCGAACGTTGGTAAAGTTGATACTTCGTCGTTTCGTGTAAGACTGCGATCGTTTCTTCACTGCCGCAGCTTCCTCGTTTTCTAATATGTCTAACTCATCCGCTAACTCAATATCGGGGTTGAGCGGATCGAACTGTGGAGTGCTCACCGCTTCGGAGAATCCGAGGTACATCGGCACTTGCAAGCCTGCCTTTTCGGGGAGAAGTTTGCCCAGCTGAATGGTGGTAGAAGCATCAAAGGTGGTTATGGTTTCCTGTTGCCGCTCACTCACTTTTTTCTCGATACTTCCCCAACCTGGTGTAGAAATACTACCGGCCAACGATACCGTGGCAAAGTCGGCCAACCGGGCGGTTACCCGGCTAATGGCCGCCCATCCTCCGTTTTCATTGAAATCGGTGAGGCGCAATTCGTTGAACCATACCTCCGCACATTTGGCCAATCCATCGTCCATTGTCTCGCCCAAGGTAGCGGCAGGATTGCGCACGCCAAGCATAATGGTTTTCACCGTACTCAGGTTAGGGTTTCCTACAACGTATATCTTGGCCCGGCCATCGCTTTCTACGTACCGGCTCTGCAATCGGGCAATGTCGATCACTCCTCCATCGGATCCCAGGGCGGAATTTCGCCTTAGCTTGGCCTCCTTCAATTTGCTAAACACAATTTCAATGGAGTTGGCATCGGGCCACACTTGCCGCTGCGCGTCTTCGTTTTCGCCATCATAGTTACCCGGAAGCGTCACCTGTAGCGGAATTTCGTATTCGTAGTAGTTTTCGTCAAAGTCGGTGCCCAAACGGATGAAGGCACGGAGATCACCGTTGTTGAGTGGAATTTCGTTGGCTTCCTCTGCGTGAATGAACATTTTCAGCTTCCGGTACATCCGAACATCCAGATCGAGGTTCCGGTAGGCAGCCTTGGCTTTACCATCTTCGAGGTTGCACACCTGCACGCCCAACGACTGCTCGTTCAATTGCTGGAGGTTGGTGGTTCCAATGTTGATCTCACGGGCAATGTCTGGCGGCAACACATAGTTGACCGGTGTCTTGCGCGAGTTTTCTTCAATATTAACCGCAATAATGTTGAATTCGGTTTCGTCTTCTGTTTCCAAAATTTCGTTGCCCACGTCCAAACTACGATCGTAGCGCCTCCACTCTCCACGTAAAAGTTCCAAGCGGGCAAAACGCAGGTAAATGGGCTTCTCAAATCCTCGTACGTAAATCCGCATGAAACGAATGGCACGGAAGTCGCTGATAGAACCGTAGATTTCTTCAGGGTCACGAATCGGAATTTTGAACTGATACCACTTGATGTTCCGCTTGTCGCCACTGGATACGGTTGGTGAGGCGTTCAACACGTTGGTGATGTGGTTTTGCCCCACCACCATTTGGTTGGGATTGATCCGTACCCGGTACTGGTAGTAGCTCTCTACTTCGTCCAGCGTATTGTCGTTGGTGATGTCCTCTACGTTGGGTCGTGGATTGGCCAAAGTAGGAAATCCGTCATTGTTTTCCTGCTGACTTTGCTCTGCCGTTGGCGAGTTGCCTTCCAAACCGTTGAAGAGTTTGTAGCGCTCCAGCACGTTCAATTCGGCAGCATCATAATCATCGTCCCGGTGAAAATTGTAATTGTCGGCCGATGGATCGGCAACACCTTGTTGGTAAGCTTGAGAACCCGTTCCAAAAGTATTTTCCAATCGATCGATGAAAGATTCCTGAAAGAAAATCCGTTCTTCTTCATCACGCAAGCCATCGAGTCCCACGTCCTGGAATTCACGTGATTCGTTGTTGAGATCAAAAGCATTTACAATCGCCTGCGTCAACACCACCCGTCCCCATTGGCTTAGGGTATCATTCGTAAGGTCCGCCGAAGCAGCCGCAGTGGTAGGCAAACTGTTTTCAAAACTCTTGTACCCATCGCGCAAAATATCCTCAGAAATGTTCCCTAAGTTGAAGATCAATTCCCCGTTGACGGTTTCTGGGTCAATGTAATCTTCATTGAATGGGTCCATCAACCAAAACTGAATGAACTCGATGTTGGCCGCTTCAAAATCGCTCGATTCGATGCTCCGCATGATCCCACCCCAGCGACTCTCCGGATCACGCAACTCTCCATTGGCATTTTGCCCGGCAGAATAAGTTCCTCCCTCCACATCGTAGTTATATGGCCCCCTTTCAGTAGGATAGAACGCCATATCAAACATCCGAATGTTGTTGGGCGTTCCGTTGGGCAACTGGCGGGTTGGGAAAACCTCGCTTTCGAATACTTCGCGCTGAAAGTGATTGGACTGAATGTTATCGTTGCCGTTGATGTGCCCTGGGGTAATGGCGATATTTCTAAAATAAAGTGGATCAATTACATACCATGCGAGTCGGGCGCGGTTGTAGTTGAAGGCCAGATCGTTGGCCAGGTTTCCTTCCGGGAAAAGGTTGCGCTGGCCTTGTGGGGTACTCGCCAACACCCAGGTTTGCCACGCCCGCAGGTCGATGGCAGTTTGGCTGCCTTCAAAATCGTCGATGTAGGAAGTACCATCGCGACCGATGGCCCGGGAGTGCCCGGGAATCAAACGAGCATATTCACCAGTGAAAGTAATACTTGATTTTTCCTTGGTTTCAATCAATGGCAGTTTGTCCACCAGGTTGGTCAGCAGGCGCGAATCTTTTTTATAATTCCAATCGAAACCCACCATGGTATTGGAGATCGGCTCATTGCCCACGTTGATTTTTTGTGTCAGTGGCCGCTCAGAGAGGTTCATGATTGTTCCACCCAAGGTGAAATCGTCGTTTACCTTATAATCGAACCGGGTGGCAAATAGGGTCTTGGTCTGTATGTTGAATAGCGAATTGCTTTCCAGCGATACTTTTACTGGTGTGCCAGACTCCAACACTCCCTGGTTCAGAATGGTTACTCGACCCAGCGTGTAGTCCACCGTATAGTCAACATTCTCTACCAGTTTCTGGCCACCGGCGGTTACCGTTACCGATCCCCGGGGCACGTTGAGTGCATTCAGCGAGATTTGCGAGCTCGACGACGATTCATAGCGCCCCTTGAGGGTGAAGCGGTTTTGCCGCGGAAACTGCACCTGTGCGTTGGGCTGAGTGTTGGTATACAACGAGTCGAAGGCATAGATGTCTGCCTCACTCTGGAAGTTGGGACCAAATGCATCCCTGAGCCCGGAACCAAACGGTTCGAGCTTGGTAAAGTATATCCTACCGTTGGCCGGATTAATCGTTATTCGGGTAGGGTTGTCGAGGAAATCGAACAATCCATCCGGCACGGCGGCCCCGTTGGTGTTCACCCGGTCCATGCCCATCACCTGAATCAGCGGCAAGCCTTTCACGGTTTCTGGCCCGCTGGGTAAAAAGTTGATGTCTACACCCGTTTCGCGACTGAGGTACCACACGTCCAGTTTAAAACCTTCTTGCTTCACCTGATAAGCTCCGATGGAGTAGACGTTTTTCATCATCAGGTCCCACATAGGGATCCGCGTATTCAACTCGGTGCTGCGGAGCATTTTGGCGTAGATGGCATCTGTTCCGGTTACCCCGTCAGTGCTCAACTCTCCTACCTGATACCGACGACCATTAACGGTGTATTCGTAGGCTACCGCCAGCACCTGGTTTTGATTCAACTGCTGGTTGAGCGAGATGTACCCCAATTGGCGGTGTACGTAGTATTCGGATTCGGACAGCTTCCGGGCAATTTCAATCTTTTGATAGTCAATGCGGTTTTCGTAGTTCAAAGCGTTGAGTCGCGCAATAGAACTAATGAACCCTCTAATCTGCGCGTCTTGCGACATGAGACTATAGAGGTTGTTGGCATTGTTGTCGGTTGGTGAGCTGTTGGGCGAAGTAGCCGTCACATTGGGACTGTGAATGTGCGGTTCGGCTTCGCCAAGGTCTTGAAATGCGAGAATGTTTCGGGTATCGTTGAAAGCCGTTCGGGTGTTGGTCACCCATACTTCAATTCGAGTAATGTTCACCGAGGTCCTCAAGATGGGAGGATTGGCTACCGCTTCTTCGTATTGATCGCGGAAAAAGTGGCCCAGGAAGAAGTGCCGGTTCACTTCATAGTTATCGGCTTTTACTTCAAATTCGCTCACCTGTGCACCGCCCTTGGTTTCAATCTCGGTTTTCTTACCCCGTTGCTGCGAGTAAACACTCGTCACCAACAAACGGCCGAATTTCAACTGTGTCTTTACCCCGAAAAGACTTTGACTACCAGTAATTAAAGAGCCTTCCAAGGGTAGGTTCACGTTCCCCAGTTCAATCTTTTGAATGATCTCGTCATCATAGCCGGTGTATTCCAACTTCATTTGGTTTTCGAAGTCGAAGGTGGCTTCCGTATTATAGTTGGTGGTGATTTTGAGCTTTTCGCCAACGTTACCAATCACGTTGAGCTGAATTTTTTCGTCGAAATCAAAGGTGGTCACCCGTTGTTGACGCACGGGAATCACCGGGTTTTGCGTACGCGAAACGTTGATGCCAAAAATCAGTTCGGCTGACCCACTGGGGCGGATGTCGATGGTATTGCCCCCGAAGATATCGCTGAACTTCTCATTCTCAATTTTAATCTCAGGCGCAAATCCATTCTTTTTGTCTTCTTTTCGCTTGGAGTTTTCTTTGGCCTGCGCATCCGACTTTTCTTTCCAATACTCTTGCAATCCCTGGTCGGCGTTGTAATCCAGGTATTCTTCGAAAGACATTTTGGTCGGAGCCCGGAATTGTAACGAGTCGCCAATGGTTTGTTTTACCTGATAGGTGCCCGTAGCAGGATCGTATTCAACATCTTCTTGCAGGTTGGAAGGAGGTTCCAAATAAAGTCCGCCTTTTGGATTATTTTCAAAAGGAGAATAACTGCCGTCTTTGAATTTGAATTTTAGAGAATCTGAAACCGGTGGGGTATCCACTGGATTGACGACCTGCGCAACTTCCAGGTAATTTTCCCAAGGGTTATGGGAACCTGTGAGTTCGGCAGGGAGGTCGCTTGCCAAAAGTGGTGAGGCAAGGAGCCAACAAAGCATTAGCCCAATATAGTTGCGTGTCGAATTCAAGTCTAAAAAAAAGCTGAAGCTTCCCTCCTGCTTACAGTTTCTTCAATGCTGTTTTGATGATTTCTTCGACCGACATATCCTCTCCTGAAACCATGATGTTTTTGATCAGTTTTCCTGAAGTGGATTTATCGAATCCTAACGCAACCAGAGCAGATAACGCTTCATCCCGAACAGTATTGTTAACGGGGGCAGAAATATTCTCAAGATCAAGTCCATCCTGAGGCAACTTGTCTTTCAGATCGAGGATGATCCGCTGAGCAGATTTTGCCCCAATGCCTTTGACCGATTGCAGCGCGCGCACATCGCCTTCTACGATAGCACGCTGAGTTTCAGCCGGTTGAAGCGAAGAAAGCACCAACAAGGCAGTATTGGGGCCTACTCCGGAAACGGAGATCAGGTGCCGAAACAATTGGCGCTCGTTGGTCTCTGAAAAACCATATAAAATATGTGCATCTTCCCGCACGACTAGGTGCGTAAAGAGCTTGCAATTTTCATCGTTTCCCAAACGGGAATAGGTGTGTAACGAAATGTTGAGGTAATAACCAACCCCGCCACATTCAATAATGGCATAGGCCGGGTTCTTTTCCACCATTTTACCGTTCACATGGGCGATCATAGCAACTAAAGGTTATCGGGTTTGGGCGTCTACCACCGAAATGGCCACCATATTAACAATTTCACGAACCGAGCTACCCAATTGTAGGATGTGCACCGGTTTTTTCATTCCCAGCAGGATTGGACCAATAGTATCTGCCTCCGTCATTTGCTGCAACAGCTTGTAGGCAATATTTCCGGCGGCCAAATTAGGAAATATCAAAGCGTTGGTTTCCGTTTGAGCCAGCTGTGAAAAGGGAAATATCTCGTTGAGCAGGTCGTTGTTGAGCGCAAAGTTAGCTTGCAGGTCGCCGTCTACTACTAAATCAGGATAATCCTGGTGTAATTTAGCTACTGCGTCCCTTACTTTTCGGGCATCTTCTCCCTCAGAAGAGCCAAAATTCGAATAAGAAAGCAAAGCTATTCGCGGCTTAATGCGAAACCGACGAATCGCTTCTGCGGTCATCAAAGTGATCTCTACCAACTCGTCTACCGTTGGGTTGTAGTTGATGGTCGTATCTGCGAGAAAAAGCGGACCATTCTTGGTCACCAATACATACATGCCACCAATGAGGCGGGTGTTGGGGTCGGTACCAATGATTTGCAACGCCGGACGAATGGTATCCGGATAGTTGCGCGTGAGGCCGGAGATCAACGCATCGGCATGACCGGTTTCTACCATGGCCGAGCCAAAGTAGTTGCGCTCCCGCATTATTTTTTCGGCTTCCCGCAAGGTATAACCTCGGCGTTTGCGCTTTTCGAAAAGCAATTTGCCGTAGCGCTTGCGCATTTCGTCCGAATCTGGATGCCTTGGATTGATGATGGTTACATCTTCGATCTCAATGTTGTATTCCTCCATCATGGAACGGATGACCGACTCTTTGCCCAGCAAAATGGGCTCGGCAATGCCTTCGTCCTTCACGATTTGGGCCGCCTTTAGAATTTTCCGATGGTCGGCTTCCGCAAACACTACCCTTTTAGGATTCATGCAAGCCCGGTGCTGTACGCTCTTGATGAGCTTGTTGTCCAGCCCTAATCGCTTGTCCAACTCTGTTTTATATGCTTCCCAATCGGTGATCTCGTACCGCGCTACGCCCGATTCGATGGCTGCCTTGGCTACCGCCGGTGCAACGGTAGTGATGAGTCGGAAATCGAGTGGTTTTGGAATGATGAAGTCACGTCCAAACGTGAGGCTCTTTTCGCCATAGGCAATGTTCACCTCATCGGGTACTGTTTCTTTAGCCAGCTCCGCCAGGGCTTTTACCGCAGCCAGTTTCATGGCTTCGTTGATGGCGGTAGCTCGCACGTCCAATGCTCCTCTAAAAATGTAGGGGAAACCGAGCACGTTGTTTACCTGGTTGGGGTGATCGCTTCGCCCGGTAGCCATAATGATGTCGTCTCGCGAAGCCATGGCTGTATCGTAGGCAATCTCAGGATCGGGATTGGCCAAGGCAAACACAATTGGATCGGGTGCCATCGATTGCAGCATTTCGGCAGAAACGATGTTGCCTTTGGAGAGGCCCAGAAAAAGGTCGGCTCCCACCATGGCTTCTTCCAAGGTGCGTGGCCCGGAATCATTGACAAACCGTTTTTTAGTGGGGGTTAGGTGCTCCCGATCGGAAGTAATCACTCCTTTGCTGTCGAGCATAAGAATGTTTTCAACCTTGGCTCCGAGCGACAGATAAAGGTTGACGGTACTTACAGCCGCGGCTCCCGCTCCACTCACCACTATTTTAATGTCCTCTATCTTCTTGTCGCAGAGTTCTAAAGCATTGAGCAACGCGGCTGCCGAAATAATGGCGGTTCCGTGTTGATCGTCGTGCATGATGGGTATGTCCAGCTCAGATTTGAGGCGTTCTTCGATTTCGAAAGCTTCCGGTGCTTTGATGTCTTCGAGGTTAATACCACCAAATGTGGGCGAAATGGCTTTCACAGTGGCAATAAACTGATCGACATCGGTGGCATCAACTTCAATGTCGAACACATCGATATCGGCAAAAATTTTGAACAGTAATCCTTTGCCCTCCATCACTGGCTTGGAAGCTTCCGGGCCAATATTGCCCAAACCAAGCACAGCAGTTCCGTTAGAGATAACCGCTACCAGATTGCCCTTGGTGGTGTATTTATATACATCGTCCTTATTTTCAGAAATGGCGATGCAAGGCTGTGCTACTCCAGGAGAATACGCCAGAGATAGATCACGTTGCGAAGAATAAGGTTTGGAAGGGATTACCTCGATCTTGCCTTTTCGGCCCTGGGAGTGGTAGTCCAAAGCCTCTTGTTTCCTGATCTTTACCATAGGTACCTGAGGGTGAAAAAAGAGCGTAAAATTAGGAAAATAGCCGGTTTTTGAGGAAAAGCAATCGTTAAATTGAACCTCCTCCCATCTCTATGCGTTTAAGTGCTATTTTTGAGCCGTTCAAGGAGTTGAACTATGCAAAAATTGGTGGTATTCTCTGGTGCTGGAATCAGTGCCGAAAGTGGGTTGCGAACCTTCCGCGACAGCGATGGGCTGTGGGAAGAATATCGCGTAGAAGATGTAGCCACCCCCGAGGCTTGGGACAGTGATCCTGAACTGGTACAGCACTTTTACAACCTTCGGCGGAAACAAATCATGGAAGCAACACCCAACGCGGCCCACATTGCACTGGCCGACCTGGAATCGCGCTTCGACACCACCATCATTACCCAAAACATCGACGACTTGCACGAGCGTGCAGGCTGCAAAAATGTGCTGCACCTTCACGGTGAAATCATGAAAGCCCGCAGTACGGAAGATCCTGATTTGCTGTATGAGCTCAATGACTGGGAACTAAAGATTGGGAACAAAAACCAGCAAGGACATCAACTCAGGCCCCATGTAGTTTGGTTTGGCGAAGCAGTTCCAATGATTCCAATAGCACAGTCGGTGATTGCTCAAGCCGAGATTCTGATTATTGTTGGCACCTCTCTCAACGTTTATCCTGCGGCTGGCCTCATTCACTATGCTCCTTCACACAGCTTGAAATACCTGGTAGATCCTGGCGACCTTCGCCTTCCTGACATTAACAACCTTACTGTTTTGCGGGAAAAAGCAGGAACTGGTGTTCCAATGGTTGTTAAAGCCTTGTTGAATTAAGGATTATTACAAGGCATTTTCCACTTGGTTTTCCAACCTTCCATCGAAAGATGATTCCGGATTTGTAGTGCTCCATATTGGGCATTACTGGAAACTAAAAACAGACAATTCCCTGCCTTTTAAGTAATGAGGTTCTGGAAATTTGACCAATAAAAAAGGGTGACTTCTTATAGAAATCACCCTTTGCAATATTGTTTTCGAGGTAGTGTTAATGGGCGACTACCAATCGACGAGTAACTACAGTATCACCTGCTGTTTCAAGGCTGTAGAGATAAATTCCGTTTTCCATGTTGCTGGTTGGCATTACCACGGTCCCGTGGTTGTTGCGCAACACACGACGTGCTACCTCAGCACCCAATACATTGCGAATAACCAAGTAAGAGTTTCCTGGTTGATCGGTATCATATTGGAAACTTACAATGCTGGAAGCAGGATTTGGAAACGCATTGGAAAGCGCCACTTTCTGAAGATCATCGGCAGCGTCAATACCCACTGGCGGTGTAATTGCTTCAAATACCAAATCAAAGCAAGTGCTATCTCCAGCGTTCAACGAATCGTAAAAGCAGTAACGAATGGTAGAAAAACCAGGAGTTCCCAATGGGGAGTACTGTGCCTTAAAGGTAGAATCTGAACCATTAGGCGTAAGAAATACGGATGAGGTGGACTCACTAACGAAGTCAGGATAGCATAAAGGACCCCAGCAAAAATTGTTCTTAGATCCGGTGATAAGCGACTTTTCTTTCCGAACCACGTGAATGTAGACATTACTATTACCAGAATTTATAATGTCGATTTGATTATTAATCGTTAGCTCAGTGGTAGAGCCACGCAGTGTATCAGAATATGTTCCAGGGGTAATACTTTGCGCTGCAAGGCCCAAAGTTCCGCCGATGAACATGATAACAAGTAGAAATTTTTTCATGGGTTGGAGTTTATGTCAGATACAAATATAATGAAAGGTAGGACCAAAATGACTGGCTCGGGGCCTACCTCAGGGACAACCCCTATATAGGATTCCAATAGTTTATTGGAGGTTTCTAACGAGACCACTTACAAGAATCCCTAATTTAGTTTTAACGTAACATTGATGTTACTTGTTCGGGTTTCTTAATTTTTTTCAAAACAACTTTACATGAAGAAGAATTTACTCTTAGCCGGAATGATCGGTTTGGCCTTTGGAGCAATGAGCCAGACGACTGTCATATCCGAAGACTTTGAAGGACTTTCTGCACTGCCTACAAACTGGACGCAAGTAACTGCGGCTACCGATGGAGGTTGGTTAGCAGGAACAGCGGGATCACTTTCCAGTGCCAACTGGGCGGTTAGCGCTAGTAATGCCACCGGCATGTTGGTAACAAACGACGACGGTTGCAATTGCGACAAAGCGAATGACTTTTTAATGACTCCTTCGTTCGACCTCTCTACGGTGGCTTCTGCCCACATGTCGATCGATGTATTTTTTAATGGAGGCACCTACCAAGGGAATTCAGAATCTGCATCAATTGAGATTTCAACCGATGGTGGTACTTCCTGGACTTTACTGGAGACACTTGCTGGCGCAGCAGACTGGTCGTCTTACATTTATGATCTAACCTCCTACGTTGGCAACAACAACGTAATGATCGGCTTCCGCTTCAATGATGGTGGTGGATGGCTTTTCGGAATGGGTGTAGACAACTTTAGCGTGTATGAGCCGGTTGATCGTGACCTTTCGGTTACTTCGGTGGTTATTCCAGGCTACATCGACATTAACCAAGGAGCGGTTTCCATTTCTGGTGGAATCTTCAACTTAGGTGCTGCGGCTGTTACTTCTATGGACCTTTATTATCAGGTAGGTGCCGGTGGTACTCCGGTAATGGAGTCGCTGCAAAACCTCAACATCGCGCCTTTGACGGATTATCCATTTACACACAGCACCAGCTGGACTCCTGCTGCTACCGGAGATGTAGAAATCTTTGTATGGGCAGACAACATCAATGGAATGGCCGATCAGAATACCGCTAATGATCAAAACTCTGCTACGGCTCTGGTTTATGATCAAGCAGTACCCCGCTTACCACTGGTAGAATCTTTCACCAGTTCTACCTGCCCTCCATGTGTACAGGGCAACATCAATATGGCAGGTCTTTTCAATGCTTTCCCTGACAAGCAAAATGTATTGAAATACCAAATGAGCTGGCCAGGTTCCGGTGATCCTTACTACACCGATGAAGGTGGTGATCGTCGTGGTTATTATGGTATTAACTCGGTACCCAACGTATGGGTAGATGCTGGTTTAGGAATCAACTCTCAGAGCTTGACGCAAGCCAACATCGATGACGCTGCCGCAGTTCCTTCTTTTGTAGAGATCATTGCTACGCATACTCAGGATGATAAAGACTTCTCGATTGAAATCACGCTCAATCCGCTGGTAGATTTTGCAGGAAGCAACGTGTTGATGGCTGCTATCTACGAAAACGAAACCGATCAAAACGTAGGGACCAACGGTGAAACTACTTTTGATTACGTGATGAAAAAGATGTTGCCAGATGCTAATGGTAGTGCCATTGGTCCACTTACTGCAGGCACTCCTTACACCACTACTTTGACTTATACTTTCAATGGTGATTTTCGCCTTCCAGCCAATGCGAGTTCCCCGATCTCTCACGCTACTGAGCATTCAGTAGAAGGATGGGACGATTTAAGTGTAATTGTTTGGGTAGAGAATCAGGCAAACATGGAAATCTTCCAATCCGCTATCTCTACTCAAGTAGATGAAAACGGAAACCCAGTAGGTATTGAAGACGTCAACAATGGTGCAATTGTGAGCATGTTCCCCAATCCTTCGAATGATCAAACCACGGTTTGGTACAACGTTGAGAACACCGCTGATGTACGTCTCGAAGTTTACAACACCATTGGAGAGTTGGTACAGTCCACCGCAATGGGCACACAAACCACCGGACAATACAATACGGAATTCGGAACTGAGGAACTCCCAGCCGGCATCTATTTTGTAAAACTGCACTTAGGTAACCAGACTCTGGTAGAAAAACTGATGGTCAATCACTAATCAATATCGACTTGATTAGTAATAACTTTCGTGAAGAAACAACTTCCGGTATGGCATTTGCCTACCGGAAGTTGTTTCTTTAATTTCTATTCAATCAAATTCACATGAAAAAGAACTTGTTTACGTTCATCGGACTGTTCGCGATGGTAGCCATTTTGTTTGGCTTCGATAGTGATTCTAAGCGCAAGATACCCGCTGCTACCGTTAAGACCCTTGATCTGAAAACCTTTGATACCAGCACCATCTCCAACGATGGTAAACCAATCGTTATCAGCTTTTGGGCTACCTGGTGCAGCCCGTGTAAGAAAGAATTGAATGCCATTGCAGAGGTATACGAAGATTGGCAAGACGAAACGGGTGTAAAAGTGGTCGCCATTTCTATCGACGATGCTCGTAACATGAACAAGGTGCGCCCATACGTTGACGGCCAAGGCTGGGAATACGATGTATACCTCGATCCCAATGCGGATTTCAAGCGGGCAATGAACGTAAATAATGTTCCTCACACATTTTTAGTGGATGGCAACGGCCACATTGTCTGGCAACACAATTCTTATTCTCCCGGAGACGAAGAGGAGCTGTATGAGTTGGTAAAAAAATTGTCCGAAGGTAAAGACATCTAATTTTCAGCAACGCATAACCACCCGTGGTTTTGAAACATCATATCTACAACTACATAGCAGGAATTTCACTTTCGTTGGTTTGCCTTGGTGCATTCGGACAAGAAAATGCGCCTCCTGCCCCAGATTTAGGCCAGCTTCACGGCAATTTTGAAATCACGGCCCAGTATTACAACGAAGATAGTCTGATCGGTGCTCCTGATTTCCCGGAAAGGGTGGGAGCCAACGCTTTCTTAAACCTGATTTATGTGAAAGGTAATTTCGAGTCGGGTGTTCGTTTTGAAAGCTACGAGCCGGTTCTACAAGGTTATCCTACCAACTTTGAAGGCAGTGGAGTGGGATTGCGCTATGCTCGGTACCGTAAAGACGAATTGGACATTACGGCGGGCCACTTCTATGAGCAGTTTGGCTCGGGTCTTATCCTTAGGACGTATGAGGAGCGAGCGCTGGGTGTAGACAATGCTATTGATGGGATACGGGTAAAGTACAAACCCTTCCGCGGAGTTTACCTGACGGGTTTAATGGGTAAGCAGCGGTTTCGATTCGAAAATCGGGTTCAAAATGGTGATGGTCGAGTGCGCGGTTTCGATGCAGAATTGAACATCAACGAGTTGATTCCTTCCTTGGCCGAAAGTCGCACTCAAATGACTGTGGGCGGAAGCTTTGTGAGTAAGTTCCAAGCGGATAGAGATCCGCTGTTGGTGCTGCCAGAAAATGTTTCCTCGTATGGTGGGCGGTTTTCGCTAACACGGGGTAAATTTTCCTTCCTGGGAGAATATGCCTACAAAATCAATGATCCCTCGGCCGACAACAACTTTATTTTCAAAGATGGTCAAGCGGTATTTGTTTCGGGCTCTTATTCCAAAAAAGGACTCGGAATTACTTTAGCGGCCAAAACCATCGATAACATGAGCTTTCGCTCCGATCGTTCAGAAACGGTGAACAACCTGACGATCAACTACCTGCCTGCTCTGACCAGACAACACACCTACAATTTGGCGGCTACACTTTATCCCTACGCCACACAGCCAACCGGCGAAGTAGGCTATCAGGCAGACCTGATTTACAAGATTCCCAAGAAAACCTATTTTGGAGGTAGGTATGGTACTACCGTTAGCATCAATTACAGCGGAGTAAATTCATTAGACACTACCCAAATTCCAGAGAACAATGTGTCGGATTCTTTGAAGACTTTGCAAGGCTACACCACCAACTTTTTTAGTCTTGGATCGCAAACCTTTTTCAAAGACTTTAACATTGAGGTGACGCGCAAACTGAGCAAGAAAACTAAAATCACGGCCAGTTATGTCAATTTTGTGTTCAACAATGATGTGGTGAAGCTCTCCCCCAACAAGGGTACTTTCTTTACAGACATTGCTATTCTGGATGTAACGTATAAGATTCGTCCCAAGCACACGCTGCGGGTAGAAGCACAACACCTTTGGATCAACAGTGTGCCCACTAAAGTGGATTCGACCAACTTGAATGTGCTTTCGGAAGGCGAATTGGGAGAAACCATTTCGGCCGAACGCGACAACGGAGACTGGGCTGCTGCTATTGTAGAATATACTTTTTCTCCCCACTGGATCGTTTCGGTCATCGATCAATACAACTATAACAACAACAACAAGGACCTGCGGATTCACTACGTTACCGGTTCGGTGGTTTATGTGAACAAAGGTACCCGCATCATGTTGAGCTATGGCCGGCAACGTGCCGGGGTATTTTGTGTGGGAGGCGTTTGCCGGAACGTACCTGCTTCGAACGGCTTAACCTTGTCCTTGACCAGCAGCTTTTAATTGAATAACTTTAAGCAAAGAACGCTTATGAAACGCTTTTTTCTCTTTTTCATCGCCTTTGCCTTCGTTTCCCTTGTGGGTTGTGATGATGTAGATTATCCCAAACGAACTGATACCGAACAACGGACCGACCCCGGCAGTGGCGGAGGTAATGTAAACACAACGGTCACTAAAATTTTGATCGAAGACTTTACTGGTCCTGGATGCCAGGGATGCCCGGCTGCGGCTGTTAGGGCTGAGGAATTAAAGGGGCTCTACGGCGATCAATTGGTTGTAGTTGGTATTCATGCCGGTTACTTTGCTTCTCCTCCCGGAAATCCCCACGTTGGGTTTGACTTTTCCACTCCTGATGGGGAAGAATATACCAAGCTCGAAACGCCACTTACAGAATTTCCAAGTGGATATGTAAACCGCAGGGAACGCAACGGTAGTATCATCCTTAAGTTCGGTGCCTGGGGTGGATTCATCGAAGACTTTCGCTTTGAAGCTCCATCCATGTCAATTGATTTAAATGTAAGCTATACCGACGGAGACCGAAAAGTAGACATCACCACGACCACTACTGCACTTCAAGACATTCCAAACGCTACCAATCTGGTGGTTTATCTGGTAGAAGACAACATTGAATCGCCTCAGACCTTTCCCAACAACGTAACCCAAAACGATTATCTACAGCGGCACGTAATGCGTGAAGTGGTTACGAATACCTGGGGTGAGCCACTGTTTACTACAGCTGCTACCATTGGAGAATCGGTGGACAAGGAATTTAATTTTACGATTCCCAACGATTGGAACGTGGATAATATGACGGTGATCGCCTACGTTCGAGATACTGATTCTGAAGTGATTTTGCAGGTAGAGGAAGTATATGTAAAGTAATTTTGAACGTTTTCATCCGCTGCTCATGCTTCGTTTTTTAGGATTGTTTTTGCTTTCTTCCTCGCTACTGCTTCACAGCTGCGATGAAGTCACCTACCCAAAAGTTAACTCAACGGTTGACCCCACCAATCCCGTGGTTCAGGGCAACAAAAAAGTGTTGATTGAAAAGTTTACCGGGCTTGGCTGTGGCGGTTGTGTAACAGCCACCAAGCGTGGCGAAGAACTGAAGGCGATTTATGGGGATCAGATGATTTTGGTTGAAGTACATACCGGTCCTTTTGCCACCCACAACAATCCTTATTGGCAGTATGATTTTACCACTCCTGCGGGTGACGAGTACAAGGATATTTTATCTGAAGTACCCGGTTATCCCAACAGCTTTGTCAATAGGCGCTCCGTAGGTCCAAACAACCTGTTCATATCCTATTCTACCTGGGCACAACGCGTGGAAGAGATCATTCAGGAGAAAAGCCCGTTTTCCATAGGGCTGGATGTTCTGAAAGAAAATAACGAACGGAAGCTCACGATCAAAGTCAACACCACGGTAACGGAGGCTTTAGCAGGTGAACACAACCTGGTAGTCTACATCACAGAGAACGGAATAATTGCACCGCAAACGCAACCAGACAATTCTACCGAAAATGAGTACGTGCACAATCACGTACTGCGCAAGGCCATTGAAAGTCCTTGGGGAGAATTGCTCTTTGCAGAAAGTGCATCACCGGGGGAAACGTTTGAGAACAGTTATGAGATCACCGTTCCAGATAAATGGAACATCGATAACCTGGATATAGTTGCCTACGTTCGAAGTGTCGATACTCAGGAGATTCTCCAAGTCGAATCCATTGGAGTAGAATAATCCTTTTATTTCTTTAAGCCGGGATTTGCCGGTATGCTGTATCTTCGGTTGTCTTCTCACCGAACCGAGGAAAGTATCATGAAATTGTATTGGCTACTTTTTGGCTTCTTGTTATTGCCTTTTGGAGGATGGAGCCAAGAAGACAACGCATCTCGTAAGTTTAAAGGTGGTCTTCTTTTAGGGCTGTCTACCAGCCAGATTGATGGAGACGGCTATGAAGGATGGAACAAGGTTGGCCCATGGGGCGGTGCCTACGTCAATACCTTCTTATCAGAGAAAGTTAATTTTCAATTGGAGATGTCTTACATCGGCAAGGGGAGCCGCCAACCCAGCGATCCGGACAACGGAATTTTCAACTTTCAAACCATTGGTCTCTCCTATGTTGAGGTACCAATGTTGTTTCAATTCAAAAAAGGTCGCTTTACCTATGAACTAGGTCCGTCCTTTGGTGTTCTAATCAACGACAGAGAAGAAGACCAAAACGGAGAGCGCGTGGGTGAGCAGCGATTATTTTCCTTTCATAGTACAGAGATCGCCGGACATGTAGGATTGAACTTTTTACTCCTTGACAATTTGATTGCCAATGTGAGGGTAAGCCGATCCATTTTGCCGGTAAGTGAACGCACTCAATTCAGCACCCGTTTTGGCATCAACGGAGGTGCCTACAGTTCTGTAGTGGCCTTTTCACTGAGATACCAAATCCTGAAATGACGAAGAAGCACAAATTGGTGGTTGGCGTCACCGGAGCCAGCGGCTCCATCTATGCCAAAGTGTTGTTGGAGAAGCTGCACGCAATGCAAGATCAGCTGGAAGCGGTGGGCATGGTTATGTCCAACAATGCCAAAGATGTATGGGAGTACGAATTGGGTAACCGGAATTTCGAAGACCTTACTTTTCCCATCTATGATCGCAAAGACTTTATGGCACCTTTTGCCTCAGGGTCGGCCAAATACGAAACCTTGATTGTAGTGCCTTGCTCTATGGGAACCATGGGGCGAATTGCAAATGGAATTTCTGACGATTTAATTACACGAGCAGCTGACGTGATGCTCAAAGAACGTAGAAATCTCATTTTGGTCGTACGAGACACTCCAATTAATTTGATACATATCAACAACATGAAGACCATCACCGAAGCTGGTGGTATCATTTGTCCTGCTTCCCCTTCGTTCTACAGCCGACCACAAACATTCGACGAACTTGCAGCAACGGTCGTTGATCGTGTTTTGGACCTTGCAGGGCTAAACCACAAAAGCTATCGGTGGAGCGAAGCAGAGTGAGGCACCCCCCAAAGTGTTGATAAAATCACAAACCAATTCCGCTCAATTTCCCCAGTTTTATTGTAATTTCCAGCCCCGTTTCCCGTTGAACTTTTAAACCCAGGAGTGACCATGTTGGAAATGACAAAAACTGTTCTTCGTAAGGTAAGTTTCGACCGGAATTTGTTCCGTAAAGAACTGACCAAAGCCAAAAAATGGCTTGAAAAAGAAGATTTAGTCCTGTTGAAGGCATGGTGTTTAGCCACCTTCGCCGGGACCTATGATGACCTGATATTAGAGGTCATCTGATCTCGAAAAATTTTATTTGTCTCTAATCATCCCCTTGTGCGAACCACAAGGGGATTTATTTTTTAAGGAAAGCCAAATTGCGCTTTAAGCCTTTGAAGCCGGTTCGCTTTACGGCCGACTTGCGGAAGAATTCTCGAAAGACTTCTTCCGTTAAATCATGCCAATCGGAAGTAGACATTTCGAGCAAGCCGGAAGCTGGTTTGAGCAATGGTTCTTGGTGTGGTTTCGAAAAACGGTTCCAGGGGCACACCTCCTGGCATACATCGCAACCGAAGGCCCAATTGTCAAACTGGCCCGCCATCGCTTCTGGAATTGCCTCTTTCAGCTCGATTGTGAAATAGGAAATACACTTGCTGCCGTTTACATGGTAAGGTTCTTCGATAGCACCAGTAGGGCAAGCATCGATGCAGGCTGTACAAGAACCACAATAGTCTCTGATAGGGCCATCCTCAGGCAATTCAAGATCGAGTATTAACTCGGCAATAAAATAAAAAGAGCCTTCGCGTGGACTTATGAGGTTCGAATTTTTACCGATCCACCCCAAGCCACTTTTTTTGGCCCATGCGCGGTCCAACACCGGTGCAGAATCCACGAAAACCCGTCCATCCACCTCGCCGATTTCCTCCTGAATGTAACGCACCAGATCTTTCAGTTTGTGCTTGATGACGAAGTGATAATCCTGGCCGTAAGCATAACGCGAGATCTTGGGAGCCTCCTCGTCTTGTTGTTTTTGCTCTGGATAATAATTGAACAGCAAGGAGATGACCGATTTTGCACCGGGAACCAACAAACGGGGGTCGAGGCGCTTGTCGAAGTAATTCTCCATGTAGTGCATTTTCCCGTGCTTGCCTGCCTTTAGCCAAGCCTCTAAACGAGGAGCTTCTTCCTCCAGGAATTCTGCTTTAGAGAAACCACAGTGTTGGAATCCAAGCCGCAACGACTCTTGACGAATCATCCGTGCATACCGCTCCTGCTGGGTATCCATGCTCAACAATCAAAAAAGTTTGCCTTGGTCTTCAAAGGGCATTTTGCCCAAATGACGGTAGGTGCGATCAGTGGCCTCCCGACCACGTGGAGTGCGCGCCAAATATCCTTCCTGAATTAGGAAGGGCTCGTATACCTCTTCAATGGTTCCTGGCTGCTCCCCTACTGCTGTAGCAATGGTATTCAAACCCACAGGCCCTCCCTTGAACTTCTCTACGATAGTAGAAAGAATTCGATTGTCCATCTCATCAAGGCCATTTCGATCCACGTTGAGCGCATCTAACGCATAGTGGGCAATTTCCAGGTCAATGGAACCATTTCCTTTGATTTGGGCAAAATCACGTACCCTTCGCAGCAAGGCATTGGCAATACGAGGGGTGCCTCTGCTACGCCCAGCAATTTCACGAGCAGCGGTAGGCTGAATCGGAATTTTGAGGATGAGGGCCGATCGGTGTACAATGGAAGTGAGCAACTCGGTATCGTAATAGGCTAATCGCGAGTTGATCCCAAAACGAGCCCTAAGCGGAGAGGTTAACAGACCAGAGCGCGTGGTAGCCCCCACCAACGTAAACGGAGCCAAGGTGATTTGAACACTACGGGCATTCGGTCCGGAGTCGATCATGATGTCGATGCAGTAATCCTCCATCGCCGAGTAAAGGAACTCCTCAACCACTGGGCTCAACCGATGGATTTCATCAATGAACAATACATCGTTTTCTTCCAGATTGGTCAACAGCCCTGCCAGGTCGCCCGGCTTGTCCAACACCGGCCCTGAAGTAACCCGTATGTTTACTCCCAACTCATTGGCAATGATGTGCGCCAGGGTGGTTTTGCCAAGCCCAGGGGGGCCGTGCAGCAGTACATGGTCCAATGCCTCACCACGTTGCAATGCGGCCTCAACAAAGACTTTGAGGTTGTCCGTTACTTTGTGCTGACCCGTGAAGTCATCAAAGGCACTAGGACGCAAGACTTTTTCAATGTCGCGGTCTACCTGAGAGAGTTTCTCCGCTTCCGGATCGAGGTTTTCATTCATTTTTTGAGTGCCTTATCAAAAATAGGAAAATCTATCTGCTCATTCGCGATCGGCCAACCGGCGGTAGGTAGCATATATTTCCGTTGGAAACACGTTGAACTTCAAAACATACATGGGCGAATTAAAGTTTTCGTCAGTTGCTGAATTTCCTACCAATAACAAGCGGTATCCCACTCCTAAGCCCGCTCCAAACCATGGCGTAATACGGTATTGACTGATCATGTAGGGCTCGTACATAAAGAGGAAACGCCAAGGTGTTTGGTGCGTTGTCCCATTTCGGTCATCATAACGGTATAACGCCCTTCCAAATCCTAACAATACGGGAATGCTGATTTCCCATTTTGGGTCACGATAAAATACATATTCAAAATAGGGCGACAGGTAGGCAAACTTTAGCTTGGCTTCGATTCTTTCTAAAGAACCATCTCCATAGCGGTGTACTACCGTTGTAAAGCGGTCATTCATCAACCGATTATATCCCAACCCCATCCGCACCGTCCGGTTAAAATTCAGGCCTAACTTAATGCCAAGAATACGTGCAAACTGATTGGTGATAAAAGAATTGCGGCTATCAATTCTAAAGTCCAACTTGGGCGTGTGCTTCAGCGCCAACTTAATTGAATCAGTAAATTCCGTTTGCGCTTGTGACACCACAGGTCGCAAGGACAGAATCAGGAAGATGCTAAGCCGTAAAAATGTCTTCACAAAAAAAGTCCTTAAACCTGTCTTTCAGTCAAGACAAATTTAAGGACATTCTAAATTCTATTTGAGTGGTGGCTTAATGACCTTCGTCGGTCTCTCCCTCTTCGAGCGGAACTGTTTGTGGGACAAAATCCACGTCTTTTCCTGGCTTGCTGTAATCATACGCCCAACGGTGTACCGTAGGCAATGGTCCGGGCCAGTTTCCATGGATATGCTCTACCGGAGTAGTCCATTCCAAGGTATTGGATTTCCAGGGATTTTGCTCCGCTTTCTGCCCTCTAAAAATGCTGTAAAAGAAGTTGAAGGCAAACAAGAATTGAGCAATAGCTCCCAAAATAGCAAAGGCTGAGATCAACTGAGCTAAGTCAGTAAACTCGGCTAACATTGGGAAATCAGTATACTGATAATAACGTCTCGGCATACCTGCCAAACCGGTGAAGTGCATCGGGAAAAACACTCCGTATCCAGAAGCGAAAGTCAACCAGAAATGGATGTAACCAAGTTTTTTGTTCATCATTCGACCAAACATCTTGGGGAACCAGTGATACACTCCTCCAAACATCGCAAGTACCGCTGAGAGCCCCATCACAATGTGGAAGTGGGCTACTACGAAGTAGGTATCGTGGATATTGATGTCCAACGCATTGTCTGCGAGAATAATCCCGGTCAAACCACCCGATATAAAGGTGGAGACCATTCCCACACAGAACATCATGGCCGGTGTGAACTGGATATTGCCTTTAAACAAAGTAGAGATGAAGTTGAACGCCTTAACCGCAGATGGAATAGCAATCAACAAAGTAGTAAAGGTGAATACTGCTCCTACGAACGGGTTCATTCCTGTTACAAACATGTGGTGTCCCCACACGATGAAAGAAAGAAAACCGATAGCCAAAATGGAAGCTACCATCGCCCGATAACCGAAGATTGGTTTTCTGGAATTTACTGCAATTACCTCAGAGGTGATTCCAAGCGCTGGCAAGAGAATGATGTATACCTCAGGGTGACCTAAGAACCAAAAAAGGTGTTGATAAAGCAAAGGACTTCCACCCGTTTGCTCTAAAGCCATGCCTCCGATGTTAATATCTGAAAGATAGAAACTCGTTCCAAATGACCGGTCGAATACCAACAGCAGAACACCTGCAAACAGCACTGGGAAAGAAAGCACACCCAAAATCGCCGTAACAAACAAAGCCCAAACGGTGAGTGGTAAACGGGTCATGGTCATTCCCTTGGTTCGCAAGTTAATGATGGTCACAATGTAATTAAGGCCGCCTATCAGTGAGGAAGCAACGAAAAGGGTCATTGAAACCAACCAGAGGGTCATACCAATACCAGAACCCGGCATTGCTTCTTCTAAGGCGCTGAGTGGTGGATAGATCGTCCATCCAGCCGCAGCAGGACCGGTTTCCACAAAGAGAGAACCAATCATAATTGCAGAAGAGAGAAAGAAGAGCCAATACGAGAGCATGTTCATAAACCCTGAAGCCATGTCGCGTGCTCCAATTTGCAACGGAATAAGCAGGTTGGCAAAAGTACCACTCAAACCTGCGGTGAGCAGGAAGAATACCATGATGGTACCGTGGATGGTTACCAATGCGAGGTACATGTTGGGATCCAAAACACCTTCGGGAGCCCATTTATCGCCCAGGAAAAAATTCAGAATGGCAAATTTTTCCCCTGGCCAACCCAACTGCAGCCGGAAGAAAATTGAAAGCATCATTCCTACAAAAGCCATGAAGGTTCCTGTAATCAGGAACTGCTTGCCAATCATTTTATGATCCTGGCTGAAAAGGTACTTCGTAAAGAAGTTTTCCTCGTGGTGGTGGTCGGCCGCGTGAGCGGATGCGGGTGCGTGTGCGGTTGCTGCGTGCGATGCCATGTTTCTTTCTTTTAAGATCTTTCTACAATCAGTTCATTTGGGCAACCTCATCTTCAGTTGCCTCTTGCTTATCCTCTTCGTTCTCAGGTGTAGATTTGAGATGGTGAAAGCCAGTGGCTAATTCACCCGCCGGTTCTCCATTGTAAGTTGTTTGCTCAGCAAGCCATTCAGCATATGATGCTTCATCTTCCACGATGATGATCATTTTCATGTTGTAGTGGGAAGAACCACAAATCTTGTTGCAGTACAGGTAGTAGTTGAATTCTTCATCGCCAGTCTTTTCTCGCATTTCCTCTGTGGTGACGATCGGCTTGAAATGAAATTCAGTCGGAGTACCTGGAACCGTGTTCATTTGCGCCCGAAAATGAGGCATGTAAGCACTGTGGATTACATCTCTTGAACGAAACACAAAATGCACCGGTTTGTTTACTGGAATGTGGAAGGTATCAGCGATCATAATATCGTCTCCTGCATCTTGGTATTCCAGCTGTTGTAATTTCTGAATCCGTTTCTTGTGGCGCTCCAGGCGATTGATCTCCTTGGTGTATTGCTTACCCATTGTACTGCTGGGGTCGATCTCTGGATATCCTTCAGGCTTGAGTTTTGCTGTTTCCAAAGCAATGTCGCCTTCCAACTCCACGATCTTTTCGTCCAAAAATTTAGGCGTCATTACCCCCATATCGTTGGTAGATGAGACCAGATTGTAGTTCGCATCACCTAAGATGCCGTCTTGCCCCGGGTATCGGGCCCTCCAGGCAAACTGGAAGGAGTAGAGTTCAATCTGGTGTGCATCCTCAGGTGCATCAGCAGTAATATCATTCCAGGCATTCAAACCATAAATGATGATTACGGCCATGAAAGCAGCGGGAATAATGGTCCAAACCAACTCTAAGCGGTTGTCGTGCGACATGTAGACCGCTTTGTGGCCGCGGTGTCCCGAATAGCGATAAGCGAAGTAAAACAACGCAATATGGGTTAGCACAAATGCGATGGTAATGATCAAAAAGTTAAAGTTCAGCAGCCAATCAAGGCCCACTCCATGTTCAGAGGCAGACTCTGGAAGCAACTTATCTTTCGTCACCCAAAAGCACCATGCGAAAAAGGCAAAGTAGCCAAAGAGGAAAACCATCATCATACGGGACTGGAATCGATTTTCCCGGTTGGTTACCTGATCGTCTCGATGACCACGAATTTTACGGGCCAACTCAAACACACGTATCAACTGCACGACTGCGAGAACTCCCAGTACGCCAACAAACAGTATTAATAAGGTCAACATCATAGCTTACTCACAATTATATATCCAATCTTCTCAATGTAGACTTTAGATGGAGTGATGTACACTTTCTTCCAAATAGGGATGGTTTTTCACCATCACAGGTGCTTTGGAAAGGCTTCTTAAAATCATGTAAATAAATATTCCAAGATACACCAAAGCCATTCCTACCTCAAAAAAGCCCAACTGGCCTTCGGCTTTCATGGTACCTGGGGTAACCAACAAGTAGGTATCTACCCAATGGCCTGCAAAAATGATGAGCCCTACCAGGGTTAGGAAAGCCGAGTTGCGCTTGGTGTCACGAGACATCAGCAACAGCATCGGAAAAATGAAGTTGATGAAGAAGGTGGGCCAAATAATGTATTTGTAGTCTTCAAACCTTACCTGATAGTAGGTAACTTCCTCAGGAATGTTGGAATACCAGATCAACAAGAACTGGCAGAAAAACAAGTAACTCCACAAAAAGCTGGTAGCAAACATCCATTTTCCAAGGTCGTGGATGTGGCTGTCGTTCACTGCCTTTAGCAATCCCATATTCTTAAGGTGAATCGTAAGTAGGGTAACGACAATCATGGCCCCTGCCCACATGCCTGAGAACACATACCAACCAAAGAGGGTGGAGAACCAGTGCGTATCGATACTCATGATCCAATCCCAAGAGAACACCATGCTGGTGAAGCCAAAGAACACCAGGAAGATGGCGGCATCTACCACGTTTTTGCGGAAGATGTTGGTTCCACCCGAAATGTCTTCTTCCAAGGAGCGCTTGCGGAAACGATTGGCAAAAAAGATGTATACACCAACAAATACAATCGCTCTGATCCAAAAGAATGGCTTGTTGAGGTAAGCCTTTTTACCAACAATAATCGTATCGTAACTGGGATTCATTACCGCACCTTCTCGAAACTCCTCGCCTGTCATTCCATCGGTGTACAAATACATTTCATAAACCGAACTATCCATCCAGTGATAAAGGTGGTGCAAATCGAAGGTTCCAGCCAGGAAAACCACAAACAACATGATAGCTCCAATTGGAAGATAACTCCCAACGGCTTCGAACAGACGCTTGAAAACCACACTCCATCCAGCGTGTGCAGCATATTGCACGGCCATGAAGAAAACAGCCGCTATAGCAATTCCAAAGTAGAAGAAACCATTGATCAGCATGTTGGCCCAAACCCGTTGGCCCCAACCTGCATGATGTCCATGGCCACCCTCGGCATGCTCAGCGTGTTCCGCTCCTCCTCCAGAAACAAGCGAAATGATGATATCTGCAGCCATAGCCAATACACCAATGCCAATCAGGATGAACACAAAGCGTTTGACTTTATCAGAAATTGTATACTGTTCCATCAGGATTATACTCTTGTAGATTTTGCTGAGGTTTCCTCGTTATTCGTTAGTCGCTTCTGCCGTTTCATCTCCGTTGGGTGTAGCCACCGTTTCAGCGTCTTTTTCCGCTGATTCTGCTTCGCTCACTGCTTCTTGTGGTTGGGCCACTTCTGCTTCAACATCACCCTCTTCTGCTGCATTCAATGCCAACAAACTATCACCCAACTCCTTTTGCATGAACTTGTATTTCACATAGGTCACCACCTTCCAGCGGTCTTCCCAGGAAATTTGACCGGCATGTGAGCCCATTTTGTTTTTACCGTAATGGATGGAGTGGAACATCTTTCCTTGTTCCAGGTTTTTCAATTCATCGCTATCGTAGGCGGGAGGTACTGCATTGTACTTGGCGTTTTTAGCTACTTTACCATCACCTTTTCCTCCTGTCCCGTGACAGTGAACACAGAATTTCCCATACACTACTTTTCCTTCCTCCATTACTTCTTTGGTAAGCACTAAAGGATTCATCAATTCTTCACCGGCTGCTTCATATCCTTCCAAGTTGTTGTCATAAGGATAAACGTTCCATCCACGAGGAACCGTGTTGGGAGCCGGAAGCCTGGCCGATTGTGTGTTCACCAATTCTGTGCTGGTAGAATCACCAACTACGCCATAGTCAACATAAGTTTCGATGGAAGGCGAGCGGTACATGTCGGGCATGTATTCCACACCCGGGCTATTGGGATCAGAAGTACAAGACTGAGCCAATACCAACAGCGCACCGGCTACAAACGTCCCGAACAAACGGATAAATCGATTTGACTGTGTGTTTTTCATCGTTGGTTGCGTTGCTTCCGCCGTATTACTTTTCAAAAATTTCAACTGCACCGGTATCTTTCAAAGCACTTTCCAGGTCTTCCTTACTGAAGGTAGCATTGTTCCAGGGTTCTAATTCTACCGCAAAGTGATCGTCAGTAGTTTTAGGGTGTGGATTCCTTGCTGAAACACCGGGGAAAGTCCAATTGCGAAAAAAGTAAGTGATAGCCATTCCATGCGCTGCACAGAGCACCGTAAACTCAAATGTGACCGGAATAAAAGAGGTGACGTTCTCATAGTAAGAGAAGCTTGGTTTACCTCCAATGTTCATCGGCCAGTCAGAGACCATGAAATACCAAATTCCAATAACGGCCAATGTAAGTCCAGTTATGCCGAACATGAAAGAACAAATCGCCAACCTGGTCCATTTCACTCCCAGCACTTTGTCCAGGCCGTGAACCGGAAAAGGCGTGTAGACTTCCTTGATCTGAATGCCCTTGTTCTGAATCGAACCGCAGGCATCCATCAGGATGTCATCGTCATTATAAAGTCCGTACAATTTCTTTGGTGCAGCCATACATCTATAGTTATGCTACGTTAGCAGTATCGTCAGACGACACTGCCGCCTTGGCTTTATACTGTTTCTTGTATCCTTCTCCGGATACCTTCAGAATGGTTTTCAACTCGTTCAATGCAATAACCGGGAAGAACCGGCTGAAGAGCAAGAACAGGACGAAGAACAAACCAATGGTTCCCAGGAAAATACCGATGTCAACAAAAGTTGGGTGAAACATAGACCAGTTTCCTGGAATGTAATCTCGGTGCAATGAGGTAACAATAATTACAAACCGTTCGAACCACATACCAATGTTTACTACAATGGAGAGCAGGAATGCTGTAATCAAGTTGGTACGAATCTTTTCGAACCAGAAAAGCTGTGGAGTAATTACGTTACAGGTCATCATGGCCCAGTAAGACCACCAATACTCACCAGTAACCCGGTTGAAGAAGGCGTAACCCTCGTACTCTACTCCGGAATACCAGGAGATAAAGAGCTCCGAGAGGTAAGCCACCCCTACCATAGAACCGGTAATAATGATCACTACATTCATCAACTCCACGTGCTTGATGGTAATGTAGGTTTCGAGGTTGAGCACTTTCCGGGTAATGATCAGCAGGGTGTTTACCATAGCAAAACCGGAGAATACCGCTCCCGCTACGAAGTAGGGCGGAAAGATCGTGGTGTGCCATCCTGGAATCACCGAGGTGGCAAAGTCCATGGATACAATGGAGTGTACTGAGAATACCAAAGGAGTAGCCAATCCAGCCAACACCAGTGATACTTCTTCAAAACGCACCCATGCTTTTACATCTCCGGTCCAACCGAAGGCCAAAATGGAATAGACTTGCTTGACCACAGGTTTCACAGCCCGGTCGCGGATGGTAGCAAAATCAGGAATGAGCCCGATGTACCAGAAAACGAGCGATACCGAGAAATAAGTAGAAATAGCAAATACGTCCCAAAGCAGTGGAGAGTTGAAGTTTACCCACAGCGAACCCCACGTGTTGGGAAGTGGCAATACCCAATAGGCCATCCAAATACGTCCCATGTGGATTCCCGGGAAGAGGGCTGCCATCATTACCGCAAAAATGGTCATCGCTTCTGCCGCACGGTTGATCGCCATCCGCCAACGCTGGCGAAAGAGCAACAACACCGCGGAAATCAAAGTACCAGCGTGGCCGATACCTACCCACCATACAAAATTGGTAATGTCCCATGCCCAACCTACAGTGGTATTCAAACCCCAGGTACCAATACCGGTACCAATGGTGTAAGTAATACAACCGAGGCCCCACATCCCAAGAACGAGGGCCAGGCCAAAAACAGCATACCAATACTTATTCGCTTTCCCCTCAACCGGGGCGCAGACCTCCTCGGTGATCTGGTGATAAGTCTTCTCACCCAGAATCAGCGGAGTTCTAATGTCAGCTTCTTTATGCATTCTGTCGGTCTTTTGCTGTAAAGAATATTATACTTCTGCTGCTGCCTCGTCTTTTTTACGAGTCGGCATGTTCTCTTCTTTCGTTCTGTTTCGAATCTTGGTTTGGTACCAAATGTTCGGTTGAACACCAATTTCTTCCAACAAGTGGTAAGAACGGGCGTCTTTCGACCATTTGTAAACTGCTGATTCCGGATCGTTCACGTCTCCAAATGCAATAGCATCAGTTGGACAGCTATCGGAGCAAGCAGCGTTCAGCATCTCATCAGTTACTTTGCGCTTTTCTTTCTTCGCCTGCAGTTTAGCCGCCTGAATGCGTTGCACACACATACTGCATTTTTCCATCACCCCACGTGAACGTACTACAACGTCTGGGTTCAATACCATCCGTCCTAAAGTATCCTGACTTGGGTTGATGTCTTTGAATTTCGCATAGCCCATGTAGTTGAACCAGTTGAACCGTCTTACTTTATAAGGACAGTTGTTGGCACAGTAACGGGTACCTACACAACGGTTATACGTCATTTGGTTCAAGCCTTCATCACTGTGAGTGGTCGCTGCTACCGGACATACCGTTTCACAAGGAGCATGGTTACAGTGCTGGCACATGACCGGCTGGAAAGTAACATCCGGATAAACCGAAGGTGTTTCCATTGCTACATAACCATCTTCTTCTTTGGTGGCATCGGAAGTAAAATAACGGTCGATGCGCATCCAGAACATGGAGCGCGTACGACGAATTTCGTCTTTGCCTACTACAGGAATGTTGTTTTCAGCAGCACAAGCAGTCACACAAGCTCCGCATCCAAAACAAGTATTCAAATCAATGGCCATTCCCCAGCGGTGTCCCAACCCAATTGCGTGGTCGTCCCAAAGGTTAAGTTCCTCTGTGGTTTTGTCTTGGCCGTATGCGTCTTTCAGGGTAATCTTTTGATTCCAACCTTGAAACTGACCCTGAGCACCAGGCACTGAAGCCGGCTCATTCTTGTAAGTTTCCATGTCGGTCTCGTTGATGATCTTACGACCCATCATGGTGCTGTGCGTCTGCAAAGAAGCCATAGGATAGGTACCTTCCGACTTCTCTACTTTGGCATCAAATAGCGCCATTGACAGCGAACCCGCTACTTCCTGCATCAGCGGAAAGACGTTTTTACCAATCTCTCCAATTTTACCTACGTGCTTGCGGCCATAACCCACTGCAACACCCACCGTTTTACGGCGTTGTCCTGGAATGGGATATACCGGCAGTTCAACTTCTTGATCTCCAACGATAACTTTACCCAAGTGGGCAGGTGTTTTTTCAGCGATCTTGATGTTGAGGCCCAACTCCGCCATGTCTGACGGGTTCATGGTAATGTAGTTGTCCCAGGTAACACGCGACACAGGGTCGGGCAATTCTTGCAGCCAAGGGTTGGCAGCATGGGTTCCTTCTCCTGCTCCTGCCTTCATGTAAAGTTGCACTTCCCATTCGCCACCTTTAATAGAGGTAGCCGCTTTGGCAGCTTGCGCAACATCACCTTGAAATACTACTTCGGTTGGTTCAGCGTGGTCACCGACGAATACACCATCGTGCACACATTTGTTCCAGAATTCGAAGAACCCGTTGGCATCCGATTGAGGCATCAGGTTGTTCTTCCACTCATCGCGGATATAGGTGTAGAAATCAGTATCTGCTTTGCCCATCCAACTCAAGAAAGATTCTTGTGCCTGACGGGTGTCGAACAATTTACTAATGGTAGGCTGGCAAATGCTGTAGTGTCCTTTGACGGACTCGTGATCGTTCCACGACTCGAGGAAGTGGTGATCTGGGGCAATGGCATCGCAGAGGATAGAAGTTTCATCTACATAACTGGCCATCGACACTTTGTAACCTACTTTACTCAATGCTTCCTCAAACCCCCAGGATTTGGGCATGGAGTAAACCGGATTGGATCCGTAAATGACTAACGCATCCACTTTCCCACTTTTCATCTCGCCAATCAACTCTTTGACTTTGCTGTCACGAGCCTGACGGATGGAGGTAGGATTATCTAAATCAATGGTAGAGCCGTAACTCTTCAATTTTGCATTGATCGCATTGACCAACACCTGAACGTTGGGATCATTGGAGTCGCAAACGATGAGGCTATGACCTGGATTTTCCCGCAACTCACTGGCTGCTCTGGCAATCTTTTTCTCAATGTCGTTTTCGTCCTCGATGGTGCCTGCCGGGAGTGATGCTCCTGTAATGGCATTGTAGAACCGCGTTACGACTGCTCCTACCTCACTTGGCTTGATCGCTCCACGGAAATCGGAGTTGGCACCGGTGAGGGAGAGGTTGGTTTCAAATTGGTAGTGGCGTGACATCCACTCGCGGTCTGGCTTACGGGTTTTTCCAAAACCGTGACTATTGGTAACCGGCAACAACCAGTTGGCAATGAAATCGGCACCGATGCCTACCACCACTTTGGCGTTTTCAAAGTGATAAGAAGGAATGACCGCGCGGCCAAAAGATTTTTCGTTGGCTTCGATCATCGCCGAGTAGGAGACCGCATCATAAGCAACATGCTTAAAATCTACTCCTGCACCCGTTGATAGCTCAGCACCTTCTTCAGCAGCACTATCGTCAACCATGGAACCACCAAAGTGGCTGCCCATTTGCTGAATCAACTTACGGGTAGAGGGGCTCAAAAGGCTGTGCGACAGAACTCTGATCGTCCCACCCTTGGCATTTACGGCCCGTAATTTCTCCCGCACTTGAACATCAAGCGCATTCCAATCTGCATCTGCTCCGCCAATTTGTGGTCCTCTCAAACGGTTTCCGTCGTACAAGGAAAGCACCGAAGAATTGATGCGTGCATTCAGTCCACCGCCAGTAATCTTAGACTCACGGTTTCCACGAATGAAGATTGGACGACCTTCCCTGGTTCTTACCAGAACACTGGAATAGTCGATCCCATCCGAATAGGATGTAGCGTAGTGATTGGGCACCCCAGGAATAACTTCGTAAGGCTTCACTACATAAGGAATGGACTTAATAACCGGTGTCTCACATGCCGCAAGGGTAGCTGCACCAACACTAAATCCAAGAAATTTCAAAAAGTCACGTCGATTGGTTGACGTTGCATCTAAATCTGAGTTGTTGAGAAAGTCTTCTACCGGAAGTTCTTCCGGAAACTCTTTCTCGGCGGAAGCAATAAAATCAGGATCACTTTCCAACTGCTGAATGCTCTGCCAATATCGTTTGGTCGTACTCATCTTAAATACACTCTATAGTCCCAAAAAATCTCTTTACCTGAATTAGTAGTGGCACTTGGCACACTCCAATCCTCCGATCTGCTCCACGGTAAACTCTTGCAAGCCAAGATCGCGGTGTTTGATCATGAGATCTTCCTTTATTCCCTGATAATATTCGTTGTCGTCTTCCATAGTCACCTTGGTCTCGCGGTGACAATTGATACACCAGCCCATCGTCAATTCGCTGTGCTGTGCTAAGACTTCCATTTTTTCTACTTCTCCGTGGCAGGTTTGACATTTCTGCTTTCCTACTACTACGTGCTGACTGTGGTTGAAATAAGCAAAGTCGGGCAGGTTGTGGATTTTCACCCATTTGATGGGCTCGGTTTCACCCGTATAGCGTTGGTTCTCATTGTCCCAACCTGCGGCTTTATAAATCTTGGCAATCTCCTCTTTTCCATAGAGTGACCCTTCAGGAATCGCTACGTGGCAGTTCATACACACGTTGACGGATGGGATACCCGCCGATTTCCCTTTTTCTGCTGCGTGGTGGCAGTAAACACATTCCACCGCATTTTGACCCGCGTGAATCTTGTGAGAAAATTTAATGGGTTGCTCCGGAGCATATCCTTGGTAAACGGCTACTCCTTTGAGTGCGTACCAACCGTTGGTTGCGCCTACAGACACAATGACCAAAACAATGAGGGCTGCATACTTCTTGTTGTTGGCCAACCAGTTGATCGCAGAACGAATGTGACTAATGTCTTCTTTTGGCTTCAGCCCTTTGCCCGTGCGGTCCAGATTGATGAGGGAGGTCTTCACCAAACCAAGCACCTTGATCACCACGTAGAACACGAGGGCTAAAGCACCCAGCCAAATGATCAACGAAGTGGCATCACTTTCTCCTTCCTGCGGATCGCCTCCTCCAGTTGGTTTTGGATCCTTGGCAACTACTTCTTCCGCCTGAACAGTGTTGTTGTCCAGGTAAATCAGGATCGAACCAATTTCTACATCGGTGAGTGTCCCGAATGCAGTCATCAAAGTTGGTTTGTAGGCAGCCCACAGTTCGTTGGCATAGGCATCGCCCGACTTGATCATCCCTTGTGGATTCCGAATCCACTTGTACAACCACTCTTCGTTGGGCACACGCTCACGGTAGCCGTAAAGCCCCGGACCCGTGTTCTTTTGTGCCGTTAGGTAGTGACACGATTTACACTTTGCATTGAACAGACCTTCGCCTTGTGCTTCAGTAGCACCTGCTGGTGGCTCAGCAAGAAGATAAAAGGGGGTGGCTATGAATAGGATGAAGAAAAGGAAACATTTCAGCCACTTACCTGTTCCGCTACTTTGCCTTGTCAAGCTCCTCATAGATATGTTTTTGGGCTGCATAAACCGTCAAAATGGACGAATATAAACCTAGCGCAAAAATAGGGCATAAGCTGGATTACGGTCACGAAATTGTCAAAAAATTGAACTCGACAGATTTAATTTAGAACAATTCTAAATAAGATTGAAATCGCTCGAATTCCCCTAATAAAGGGCGATTTTTGTTTTCAATTTCATTATATTCTTTCTTCATTTTCAGCGTTCTGTTGAACAATCTTTCCAGGTATTCGCGGAATTCAAATTTGATCATTTTTGACCGTTGAGGCGACTGTTTTTTTTGAAGTCTACTACCTTTGTTTCAGCATGAAGATATCCTTCTATTTCCCGGCTTTTTTACTTTCCATTGGTATACTCTGTTGCACGAATTATGTTGCCATTGGCCAAAAAACCAAGGGCGATTGGAAGCTGTATCCACCAGATACAAACGCTTCAGAAGTCTTTTCAGACAGCCTAATGTCTGACAGTTTAGTCATTGCAACACCGGATAGTTCCTACCAAAGTGAGCTTTTGGAGGACGCACGTTTGGAGTATCTGATGGACAAATACCTCACCCTAAACGAGGATAAAATAACCGGCTTTCGGATTCAGATTTTTGCAGTTTCAGGCCCTAACAGCAGCCTGGAGGCCAGAAAAGTAAATGCCGAGTTCAAACAGTCGGGCATTGATTTGCCCTCCTACATCGAGTTTGATAATCCAAATTTCCTGGTTCGGGTTGGTGATTTTCGAACCCGATTAGAAGCTGAAAAATTTCGATTGATGGTGCAGGATAAATTCCCATCTGCCTACATCGTGGTGGACGACATCAACCTACCGCCACTTCCAAAAAACAAGGGCTAACAAACTCTCTTAGAAACTTCTAAACAACAAAAAAGCGCCCCGTTTCTGAAGCGCTTTTTTAGTTTAAAATGTGTTTACTGTCAGAGGTTTTGCTTGATCTCTACCTCTTCGAATCCTTCGATGATGTCTCCCACCTTAATGTCGTTGTAGTTGGTGATGTTCAAACCACATTCGTAGCCTGCTTTCACTTCCCGAACGTCATCTTTGAAGCGTTTTAACGATCCAAGTTCGCCGGTATAAACGACTATACCATCGCGAATGAGTCGTACGCTGGTGTTTCGGTTAACGGTTCCATCGAGGACGTAGCAACCGGCAACGGTTCCCACTTTAGAAATTTTGAAGACATCGCGTACTTCGATGTTGCAAACCACCTTCTCTTCGAACTTGGGTGCCAACATGCCTTCCATCGCACTTTTGATCTCGTCGATGGCATCGTAAATGATGGAATAGAGGCGGATGTCAATTTCTTCTTTCTCTGCGAGTTTTCTCGCAGTTCCTGAAGGCCGAACCTGGAAACCAACGATGATGGCATCGGAGGCGGAAGCAAGCAGTACATCAGACTCTGTGATCTGCCCTACACCTTGCATGATAATGCGCACCTGGATGTTTTCCGTCGAAAGCTTCATTAAAGAATCGGAAAGCGCCTCTACAGAGCCGTCCACATCACCTTTAAGAATAATGTTGAGCTCCTGGAAGTCTCCAATGGCCAAACGACGGCCGATCTCATCAAGCGTGAGACGGTTTTGTGTCCGAACCCCTTGCTCTCGCTGCAATTGCGTCCGCTTACCAGCGATTTCCCGCGCTTCGCGCTCGTCGTCCATCACTACCAGACGTTCGCCTGCGTTAGGCGCTCCGTTGAAGCCCAATACCGAAACGGGAACTGCCGGACCTGCTTCTTTAATGGCTACACCACGTTCGTTAAACAAGGCTTTTACTTTTCCACTGTATGGGCCGGCAAGCATAATGTCGCCTACCCGAAGTGTACCGCCTTGCACCAAGACCGTAGTCACATAGCCGCGACCTTTGTCAAGCTGCGATTCGATTACCGTTCCAAGGGCATTTTTTCCTGGATCGGCTTCCAGTTCGAGCAATTCTGATTCGAGGAGTACTTTTTCCAGTAGTTCCTCAATGTTAGTTCCGTGTTTGGCAGAGATTTCCTGGCTTTGGAATTTTCCTCCCCAGTCTTCCACCAAAATATTCATGCCCGCCAACTCTTCTTTAATTCGGTCGGGGTTGGCGTTTTCTTTGTCTACTTTATTAATGGCAAACACCATGGGCACACCAGCGGCTTGCGCATGCTTGATGGCCTCTTTGGTCTGAGGCATTACATTGTCGTCAGCAGCTACTACAATCACAGCAACATCAGTCACCTGAGCACCCCTGGCCCGCATAGCGGTAAAGGCTTCGTGGCCCGGAGTATCTAAGAAGGTGATGGATTTACCACTTTCAAGTCTCACGTTATAAGCTCCGATGTGCTGGGTAATTCCCCCTGCCTCACCAGCAATAACGTTGGCATTGCGAATGTAATCGAGCAAAGAAGTCTTTCCGTGGTCAACGTGGCCCATTACCGTAATGATCGGTGGACGACCAGACATACGGTTGGGGTTGTCTACTGATTCTACAACCTTTTCAGAAATCTCTGCACTTACAAAGTCGGTTTCGTACCCGAATTCTTCGGCTACAATGGAGAGGGTTTCCTTGTCAAGTCGTTGGTTGATGGACACCATCATTCCCAGAGACATACAAGCAGAAATCACTTCGGTGACCCCCACATCCATCATGCTGGCCAACTCATTTACGGTAACAAATTCCGTTACCTTCAAAATGCGCTTTTCAGCTTCCTGCATCCGCATGTTAGCTTCTGCTTGCTGGCTCGCAGCGTCACGTTTGGCCTTGCGGTGGCGGGCACCTTTATTTTTCTTGTTACCTCCGCTCAAACGAGCGAGGGTTTCACGAATTTGATTTTGAATTTCTTCTTCGGTAGGCTCCTGCTTGGTAGCTCCTTTTCCTCGGTTATTGCCTTGACCACCTCTTTGTCGGTTGTTGGAATTATTTCCACCGTCCCTACGATTGTTGTTGGATGGAGGACCTGCCTTGGCAATTCGCTTCCTTTTCTTTTTGCGGCCAGAGAGTTCTGTATTTTCCGAAGAGGACGCCACTGGCTTCTTCTTCTTTTTCTGCTCTACCGGTAGTTCGATTTTTCCTACCACCGTAGGGCCGCTAAGCTTCGCAACATTGGCTCTTACCACTTCCTGCTCGGCAGGTTTGGCCGGTGCATCGGTTGCGGGTGTTTCTTTTTTAGCTTCAGGTTCGGGTTCTGCAGCAGGTGCTTCCTCTTTCTTAGGAGTTTCAACCGGTTCAACTGCCTTTTCGGCTACGGTCGGCTTTTCCTCTTTTTCTTTTACCGGAGGGGCAGGAGTTTCCTCTTTCACTTTGGGCTTGACTTCAGGCTTAGCCTCCACTTTTGGCTTTTCCTCCGCGGCTGGCTTTTTTTCAGGCGCGGGCTCTTCTACCTTGGCAGGTTTCTTTTTGTCGGGCCGGGTTTTGGTATTGATCGAATCCAAATCGATTTTCCCCAATACCTTAGGTCCTTCCTGCTTTGGTTCTGCCAAGTCTTTAATGCCTCCGGAAACGTTTTCGATATTCTTAATAAGAATCTCATCTTGCTCCGGCTTTTTGCCGGACACACGCTTCTCGGTGTCTTCGAGGGAGATGGTTTCCCGCACCACCTTGTTCAGGCTGATTTGGCGCGATTCTTCCTTTGCAGCCCGCTCCGACTGGTATTCATCGAGCAGTACCAAATACAACTCTTCCGAGATTTTCGTATTGGGTTTGGCATCGATGTCGTGCCCTTTGTCAGATAGGAAATCAACAATCGTGGAAATACCGATGTTAAATTCCCGGGCGACTTTACTCAAACGTCTTGCTGGTCTGCCTTCACTCATAGTTTTGCTTCTTCCGAAACGGCCGGTAAAAGTAATAATATTCTATTTATTCCTGAAATGAAGCGGGTTTTAGTCAAATTCTGCTTTCAGGATGTTCAACACTTCCTGTACCGTCTCTTCTTCCAGGTCAGTGCGCTTCACCAGATCAGAGGCTGAAAGTTCCAGTACGCTGCGTGCAGTGTCGCAACCTACTTTCTTCAGCTCATCGAGAATCCAGTGTTCGATTTCATCGGCAAATTCTTCGAGGTCTACGTCTTCCTGATCATCGTCAGTATCCCGATAAACATCGATTTCGTAGTTGGTTAACTTGCTTGCCAATTTGATATTGAAACCTCCCTTACCGATGGCCAACGATACCTGATCGGGCCGAAGAAATACATCCGCCCGGTGGTTTTCGTCATTCAATTTCATCGATGTGATCTTGGCCGGGCTTAGCGCACGGGTAATGAACAACATCGAATTATTGGTAAAGTTGATCACGTCAATGTTTTCGTTGCGCAATTCGCGCACAATGCCATGGATGCGGCTTCCTTTCATCCCCACACAAGCACCAACCGGATCAATCCGATCGTCATAGGATTCTACCGCTACCTTGGCTCTTTCACCCGGTTCGCGTACAATCTTTTTAATGGTGATGAGGCCGTCGAAAATTTCGGGCACTTCCAATTCGAAGAGGCGCTCCAGGAATACAGGAGAAGTTCGCGATAAAATAATGACCGGACTGTTGTTCCGCATCTCTACTTTGGAAACCACTGCACGAACCGAATCTCCTTTTTTGAAGTAGTCGGATGGAATTTGCTCGGACTTGGGAAGAATCAATTCGTTGCCTTCGTCGTCGAGAATGAGGATTTCCTTTTTCCAGATCTGGTATACTTCGCCGGTAATGATCTCTCCCACGCGGTCTTTGTATACCTTATATATACTGTCTTTTTCAAGTTCATGGATGCGCGAAACCAGGTTTTGACGCATGGCCAATACCGCCCGGCGACCAAACTCCTCCAACTTCACTTCTTCCGACACATCTTCTCCGATTTCGAAGTCGGGCTCAATCTTAATGGCGTCAGAATAGGCGATTTCCGCATTTTCATCCTCTACTTCCCCATCGGGAACGATGGTGCGGTTGCGCCATACTTCGAGGTCGCCCTTATCGGGGTTGATGATCACATCGAAAGTATTTTCCTCTCCATACCGCTTTTTCAGCATGTTCTTGAAAACTTCTTCCAGGATGTTCATCATCGTTACCCGGTCGATGTTTTTGAATTCCTTAAACTCGCTAAAGGAGTCAATCAATTCTTGCGTATCCAGCATGATTCAGCTTATTTGAATGACACTAAAACCTTGGTTTCTTTTATTTCTGAAAAAGGTAAATCGTGTTCAGTCTCTACCCAAACACGGCCTTTACCCACTTCTTTTTTCTTTTTGCTACGGCTCACCACGAGAATACTTTCTTCAGATGCTTCTCGCAATTCACCTTCGATGCGTTGATCGGCTCCTGTGATTACCGCTACTTTTCGACCGATATTTTTTCGATACTGTCGCGGCATTTGAAGGGGTTGGCCTACTCCCGGCGAAGAAACGCTCAGTTCAAAATCTTCTTCGTCCCGATCCAGGGCCCCTTCCACTGCCCGACTGATGGCCACACACCGATCAATGGTTAACCCCGAGTCACTGTCCATTTGCACCGATATCCGGTTGCCAGCATTTACCTGAATGTGGACAACAAACTCATCTGTGCCTTCAATGGCAGCATTCACAAGGTCTCGAATCAGTGTTTCTACGATCAAATCAGGTAGGTCAACAAAAAAGAGGGGCGAGCCCCTCTTCAACGTTCATTCTATCTTTTTTAGCGATGCAAATATATAAATTTATTGCCGCCAATCCAACTATCTGCTCAGGGTACGGAAGACCCATTTTCGTAGCGTTTTTCAGTTAGTATTTCTCCCTTTTTACCGTAGAATCGAAATACCCCATGTTGCCTTCCGTTCTTATAACTTCCTTCACTCAAAGGCTTTCCATTCTGGAAATAAACGGTGGTTTTACCGTTCAACCTACCCTTGGTATAGTTTTCCTCCCGTTGCATGGCTCCTCCAGGATAGTAATAAGTCCACTTGCCGTCTTTTTTTCCATTTGCGAAAGAACCCTCGTAATCCGTACCTCCTTTGGGAAGAAAGAAGCTCCATTTGCCGTGCCGCTGGCCCTCCTTATAGCTACCGGACTCTCTTGGCTGGCCGTTGCTGAACCAAAATTCCCAATCACCTACTTTCATTCCCTCTTTTAATTGGCCTTTGTAGCTCGGTTTTCCATTTTCATAGAATCCTTCCCAATTTCCGCTCATTTGACCCAATTGATAGCTTCCATGGTCTTTTTCATTGCCATTGGCATACCATGATATCCACTCCCCTTCTTCCTTGCCATTGTTGTAGTCCCCTTCTTGGAGTAAGTTGCCGTTTTCGAACCAGGTGGTCCAATGACCTTGCTTGTGATCGTTCTCATAACTGCCTTTTCGCCAAACTCGCCCATTCTTATAGTAGTACTTCCAATCGCCGTGCAATTTATCTTCTCGGTAATACCCCTGGCTTTCTACTTTTTGATTGGGATAATAATACGTCCAAAGGCTGTCCTGCATGCCTGCTTTGAAATATCCGGTTTGATAAGTGGTTTCATCGCTGTTTTTCCATTCCCAGAAGCCGGTTTTTTCGCCGTTTTGGTGGGCTCCTTTAATTGACAGGTTGCCGTTGGGATAATAATTGAGGTAGTTCCCTTCAAATTTTCCGGCCATGAAGTCTACTTCTTTCCACTTTTCACCTTCTTCATACCAATAGGTCCAGGTACCGGTTTTCATCCCATTTTTATAATCGCCTTTTTCCTTCACCTGGCCGTTGAGGTACCAAAGGGTGCAACTGCCCGACCGCTGACCATCTACGTAGCTACACGCCTCTTTCTTTCCATTGGTCACAAAATAGCTAACGAGGGTCCCCGTTCCATTCGACATGATTTGCTTTCCCTCCGTGTTCCAAGCGTCTACCGGAGTCATACGGCCCAACTGCCAATTCTCCCGGGAAGCAGGCCTGCCATCTTCGTAGAAATGCTCCCAAAGACTATCCCGTAGGTTGGAGACCATATAGCCGCGCTTTCTCAACTTTCCGCTGTCATACCACTCCTGATAAAGGCTGTCTTGATAATCCCAGGTAAAATATCCTTCGTTTTGCTTTTGACCACTTTCGTACCAAATGGTCACGCGCCCGTGCAGCTTGCCCGCATCATAGTGAGCTTCCTCCTTCAATTTCCCGTTTTCGTACCAATAGCGCCACAGTCCTTGTTCTTTGCCATTCACCAAGGCACCTTCCATGCTTTTGCGGGTACTGTCTTTGCCAAAAAACAACACGTAGTCTTGCACCAGGTCGGGAGCACCTTCGGGCAAGCGGATCGAATCTTTTTGTGGTTGTGCTTGTAGGGCAACAAAAGCACATAGAAGCCCTGCCAAAGCGGCAAATTTTCTCATCACTAAGCGTTTAACTGGATTCAAAACTACCCCAAATCGCAGCTGTTCCTGGAAATACCGGGGGAAGTTATCAACGACTGGAAATGAATTGAGCCGTTGGTGAGACTGCTAATAATACGTTAGGATTTGCTTTTTGGTGTGCCGCAGTTAGTTCTTATAATCAAATTGATCGAACCAAAGGGAATTCATCCGCACGTTTACCCCGCGTTTGCGCACAATGACAGCACGCATATTGTATTCGAAAGCGATCACAAAATCGGAGGCAGTGATGAAATACTGCGCATTGCCATTGCTCCCTAAAAGGTCGACAATCTGAAACTGCCCCTGGTAATTCAGAAAACCCTTTACTTGCTCTTCTGGACAAAAGATCGTGATGGTGCTATCCCTTAAGTTGAGTACAATGCGATAAGGGTCTCCGGCTTCAAAATTGGCCCGTTCGCCGTCTTTTACCAACCGGATGCGTTCCGAAGTAAAAACGTGAACGTCTTGCTGTGCCCCAACCGGTAGGGCTGTGCTCCACAAAGCAAGCGATATAATTAGTTGCAACACCATGCGCATACTTCAAAAATACAGGAAATTGAGTGGATGGGTAGGAAAGACTTAACAATCCTTAACAGTGACCACAAAAATTTTCCCTAAAAATTGAACGTTTTTTGCGCCATGGTGTACTGAGTGAAAAAATCGAGCATGGAAGCCCCGGAATTGCCCTTCAAGAAAAAGAACTACTACCTCTTAGCTGCCGCTGCTGCATTGGTACTTGTCGGCTTTGCCCTGATGTCAGGCGGAGGAAGTGACGATCCAACCGTATTCAATCCGGATGTATTTAGTCATCGTAGGATTAGTCTTGCCCCTACGGTGGTGGTGGTGGGTTACCTGTTGGGTATAGTGGCCATTCTTTACCGTCCGAAAAGCGAGGTGTGATCTCAACTGCTGAAACATACAAAGGTTGGTCGGACGAGGCTTTGGCAGCTGCGATTGGTCAAGGAAAAAACGGAGCTTTAGAAGAGCTGTATTTCCGGTATCAAAAACGGGTGCAGTACTTCTTCTATCGTATGTTGGGCCACTCGGAGGAAAAGGCCAACGACTTTGTGCAAGACTTGTTTTTAAAACTGATCGAAAAGCCGCATCTCTTTAATCCTGAAAAACGCTTTTCGACTTGGTTTTTCAGTGTGGCACACAACATGTGCAAAAATGAATACCGCCGATTGAAAGTGCGGGAGGTAATGGACCCTGAGGCAGAGGCGAACCCCTCTACCGGCCAGCGTTTCGACCCGGCCTACCAGGCTGACCTCAACGCGTTCAATGCTGCGCTGCACGCTGCGCTCGATCAATTTGATGAAGATCGAAAAACGGCTTTTTTGTTGCGCCACCGAGAAGGTTTTAGCATCCGGGAAATTAGTCAGGTGCTGCAATGCTCGGAGGGCACCGTAAAGTCCAAACTCTTTTACACTCATAAAAAACTGGCAGTCCGTTTGAAGGATTTCAATCCCAATCAACTGACTTCCGAAACACGAAAATCATGAACACCGATTCTTCTGCCTTTGATCATATTGAACATCTGTTGGCGACCAAGTCTTTTGGAGAGCTCGATGCGGCTGAACAGAAACTGGTGTTGACACACTTCGACTCGGCATCGGAATATGAAATGATGCGGGATGGCTTGCCACGATTCGACCGTGCGCTTCAAAATGATGCCCTTGATCTGAAAGACGATCCAGGCACCTTGTTGCGGCTTAAAAACCGCATGGAGGTTGCACCTAAATCTTCCAACGTCAAACATGGGTCACTTTTGGGACTCCTATGGGGAATACTTCCCGGAAAATTAGCGGGTTTGAAAGCCGGCATCATGGCCATAGTCATGTTGGGAATGGTATGGATGGGGGAACCGGGGGTAGAACATCAGGAGGGCGTTTGGACAGATTCCACTGCTACGCTCTCCGATACCTTTCCTGCTCCTTTCATGGACAGTGTTTCTGTGGGCTTTCCGGTGCGATAGAATGGCCTAAACGAGATTGTAACTACATGTTGGAAATTTTACCTTTATTGGGTGAAACTAAACGGTCCACTTTGCGTACATACTCGTGATCCCTGGCTCCAAGCCCTCTCTTGTAATTTCATGGCTACTCTATCAAAAAACAATTTGTGGCTTTCACCTGCCCAAAAAAGGTTACTCACGATTGCAACGTGCTTCCTTTTGTTGTTATCCCCCAACCTGCTCGCTGGTGGACTCACCACATCAGAACCTGACTCTTTCTTACTCAACGTTTTCGGATTTATCTACGATAAAGACGTTAAGATTAAAGAAGCAACGGTAACACTCTACGACGGAAATCGAATTGTGAAAACCATTCAGACTAAAAAGAATGGTAAATTTCTCTTTCAGCTCAATCGCAACCGCGATTATACCATTGAAATTAAGAAAGACACTTACGTTACTAAACGGGTGAGCATCTCCACTAAAGTGCCCCATGGGGTAGGTTGGTTACCCGATTTTGACTTTGATACCAGCTTACTCAAAGTAGAGAAGTTTCGTGGAATCGACATTTCAGACCTTGACTTTCCAAGCGCACTTATCGCCTATGATACGAAGGATAAGGAAATGGATTTCAGCAAAACATATAGTAAGCTCTATAGAGCTCAAGTTAGAGAATTGCTCCTGCAGGCCCGGAGCAGATGATTACTGTTTGGTTTAGGTTAATTTGTGCCTAATGCGGCCCGGTCAATGGTTTTTGATCGGGCCGTTTTCTTTTCCCACTCTCTTTCAACTCTTCAATGAATACCCGTTTTAACAACTCTTGATAGCGTTGTCGGATTTTAAGGACTACCGCGTGGTCGTCTACTCCTAATAAGCGGTAATAATTGAGGCGATCGAGCACCCGGGTACGGATTACGGCATCTGACTTTTGATAAACGTGGAGGTGGTCGGCAAAAAAGTCAATCTCTACAAATCGCTCTCGGGTTTCAATCAAGGCCATCCGGTCGGGCCGGAGACGTTCCAGGTAAAATCGAATCAAAATTCCATTGATAAAGGGTTTAATGGCAAAATCGCTCTTTACAAAGATCGGAAAACACTCAGCTGGTTGCGGTAGCGCAATGGACACGAAAGGCGCTCGATTTCGAACAGTTTTTAGAATTTGGACACGAAAGAAGTGCGGTTTTTCACAATTTTCAGAGTTGGTTAGGTTCGCTCAATTTTTCCAAAAAAAATGCGACTTCGCTAATACAAAGTCGCATTCACCGATGCACGAGCACCGTAGTATGAGTTTACCGGTCTACTGTTCGTCTATGGTAAGGTAAGTAAAGGTTTGGTTGAGCATTTGATAGGCAATCTCTCCAAATGTGGTGGCACCTGAGAAACCAATGGAGGCTTTGTCTAACCCTCCGTAGACGTAGTTCAGGATGCAATTGCAGTTGTAATCAATGCGGTTTTCCTTTTGAAGCTGCACTTGGGCTTTTGCCTTAAAGGTATCTACATAGCTGTCGAAAGACTTTGCAATTCGGTAAGTGCGGTCTTTAAACAGCGGAGCATAAAAAACCACTTGCTTGTTTTCTTCGTCCAAACGCTGGAAACTAATGTTGACATTGGCGCCTCCGTAATCGCTCACCAAAGGATAGGAGATATCGATGTTGTTGGTTTGAATGAAATCCAACAGGTTCTGTTTTTTGCCATTGATGATACATTCTTCAAACACAAAACCATCCTCCTCTACTTCCAGGGTAAAGGCATCAGAGCCCTCAAATACATTGATAATCTCCAACCTTGCGGCCTGGCTTTCCGGTAGCTTCACATGAAGTGCCACACCGAGGTCGGTATGCGCCTCACCCGTAGATCCATCAAACGTTTTAGAAAGACGGCCGTCGGTAAATTCATCCAAGTCTACACCAGCAATCAAACCGATTAAAGGATTTTCAAAGAGCTTTTCGTAGTTCGGAGCATTTAACGCAAATGACAAATGAATGTCGCGCAAGGCCGGTAAGATGAGAAAATGGAAACCATTATCGAAGCCGTTGCTCGTAATGTTTTTTAAGGTTTCTACCGAGTAAGTGGCGATTTTAAGGTCTTCTGCCAAATCGGAAAAGTCGGTTACAAACACATGAGACTTATCCATTCGCCCGGGTTGATCCTTAAAATAGAAGTAAGGGATAGTGCCTCCAATCCATTTTCCGTTGGGCAATTGTGCCAACAAAGCCTCTTCACCCGAAATGACCAAAGTGTGGCCTTGTTCGATTAACTCGGCGGCTTGGCCAAGTTCCATCAGTTGGTTTTTCTGTACTGTTTCCATTGCTGTTACCATTCCTTGAAAATCGTTTTAAAGTCACTCTGTACCGCCACCGCGTATTTTCGGCATAGTTCGTATAACTCATCTACCGCAGCCTCAGTTGAAATTTGCCCGTTTGAAATCTTCCTGCTGAACTCAGCGGTTTTCATTTGAAGGACAAAATTTTGAAACTGATGATTGATATTGCCATTGACCAACTCTGCCCATTCCTTGCGTTCTTTCGGTGGTATCGAGAACTGTGTTTGAGGGTCAGACATGTTGAATTATTTAGTTGAATATGAAAGTGTTAGAAACTACGAAAGTAACGTGGGTAAGTTTCATGTTTCGGCCTTTAACTCAAGCTTTTCCAATGGTTAAGTCATTCCAGGTCTACCGTTAACCAACTCCGATTTTTTTCCATGGCCCCTCATCCAATTGAATGATTTTAGCCGGTGTTCATCCAAATGAATGAAAGCGGCTTTAGTGGCTCCTTCTACTTTAGGCATGTTTATTTCACCTAAAATCTATTCGACGATGAAACATTTCTTTTTACTGGTTGCCTTTGTTGGACTTTGCTCTGCAAGCCTGGGCCAATGCAACGCTATTGCTGTAACCAACTATACTGCTGCAACATTAGACATTGGTGGGCAGGCGGTAGTTCCTGTTTTATGCCCTCCCGCCGGATTTCCTGAAATGCATACTGCTGTTTCGGTTGCCCCATCAGCTACGGTGATGTTTACAGCAACGCCGGGCAAAGAATTTTACCGGGTTGGGGCCAATTCTTTTTTAGGAATGGGTTCTAGTACCGCACCAGACTGGGCGTTTACCGCCTGCGCCACAGTGCCAGTTGGTCCTTACACGATGTTTTGGTATTCTACGCCCAGTGGCGTTTGCAAAGTAGACATCTATTGACCTTTTACACCGTTCTGACCGGTTCGCCGATTGGTTCGCATCCAATGAAAGACGGCAGCCTTGCAGGCTGAGGCTGTCGCTTTCTATTTCTCCTCAGGGGCTACACTCCGTAAATAGTAAGCTCCGTGAGTTAACAATGCTTAAGGCTTAGCCCTCAAAAAAGCTAAGTTGCACCATTAGCGTACTTTCCCGCTACTTTTTAGTAGGCCTAAATCTTGAAAGCACATGTGCATGAGGGTACACTACTGCCAACAATGAGCAAGAGGGTCAACCTCATTCATCTGGATGATTTCGGTGGCAACTCATCCAAATGAATGAAAAAGGCCTTTGAAACCGGCCCTACATTCGGACCATTACCAACCAAAATATTTATTGATTATGAAACAAGTTCTTTTAATCGTTCTCTTAGCAGGAATAAGTTCCTGGGGCATGGCACAATGCAACTCCATCCATGTTACCAACTACACCACTGCCACTTTAGACGTTGGTGGGCAGGCACTCATTCCGGTATCCTGCCCTCCAGGAGGAGCACCAGAAGTAGACAATATCTGGGGGTTGACTCCTGGATCTTTTGGCTGGCTCAACGCTTCACCTGGAAAAGAATTCCGGATCGTTGGCGCAACTTCAGGACTCCTGTCGGGTTCCAACACTTCACCAGCATGGGTAGGTTCGGCATGTGCCCCTGGCCCCAGCGGTGACTACACGATTATCTTTTACCCTGGCCCAGGCGGAGTTTGTAAAATAGAGATCTTCTGATTCAACTTTTTTCAATCTTCATCCCAAGGAAACCCTTGTAAAGCGAAACCGTAAGGATCATTCCTTCTTCCAGCAATGGAAGGATCGTTTCCGGCTAAAAAAAGAGGCTGTCTCCAATTGGAGGTGGCCTCTTTTGTTGATGTACTTGCCCAACTATGTTGGGATTGAATCCCAATGTCTTGATTTTGATTCAAGGCATCAATCGGTTGTACCAGTTAAAGAGTATGGATTTTGCCGATTGAAACAGAAGTCAAAATGCATGTCCATAAATGATTACCAAGTGGATGGCCCGGTTGGTATTTTAACCAGTGAACAACCGCAGGCTCCAAGCTCCTTTTCAGGAATCACAGGCCGAAATCAATCCCTATTGTCAGAATTAATCCACCCGGAGATAAAATCTGCATCACAGTTTCAGAAGTACCCGTCAGCCGCACCCCATCTGTCCGTAAATCGTAAGTATCTACCACCCGAGCCGTTCGAAAGGCTATACCCGTTTGAAAATAAAGGCGGCTGTTTGGCGTAATTCTGGCGGAGTAACCATATCCCAGATCGATCAGTCCAACCGGATTGAGGTCTAACAGTACCATTCGGTTTTCGATAGACCCTAAGTCAGTGTCTTCAATTTCCAGCTCGGTTTCAAAGTTCCTCCTCCCAGTTGCTAACGAATAACCCAGATGTAAGTAGCTTCCACGAAAGCTTTCTTTGAAATAGTACCGGCCGTAGAAGCCCAATTTTATGCCCCAGGTACCAAGCCCTGCTCCTAACCCAACCACCGCTCGGTTGTTGGGAGCAGTTTGCAACCGCAACCCTATGAGGCCCACTTTACTGTTGAGGCCTGATTCAAGGCCAACAAAAGTCTTTCCAGCACCTAAGGGCGGTGCAGCAAGCCGTTCTTGTGCTTGTACACTGCTGGAAGTCAAAAGGGCACCTATGCAAAAGGAAAATGCAACAATAGAAACACGGAGGATAGATAAGGCAGGCATCATATTAGAGAACTTATGGTGTGTTGCAGAATGGGCACCGGGGATAAAGGATCGGGAAGTATTCCCCAGCATGCACATTTTGCTATATAATTGAGTTGATTATCTTCGGCTCAATGCCCTTTTTGAAAAAGGGTATGCTGTTCCTGTAAGGAGTCTACCTAACTTCCCTTTTGCTAATCCTGACTTCCATACTCCTACCGAAAAACGGGAATACAATAACGATCAAAACCACAATGGGGATCACAAAGGTGTTTCCTTAGCAGATGTTTACATAAGTTGTACCCTCCCAAAAACAATGGTAATCACATCTTCTCTGCATTTAAAAGCAAGTAAGAAGACCGCTTCTGAACCGGTTGTAGCAGCCATTTTTGAATAGCGACTTAAGGTTGCAGGATGAATTTCTCCTAAGTTCGACTCAGTAAATTTCCAGGCCCTTTCTAACAGCTTCTAAACTCCTTTATAATCGCATAGGGCTTCTATACGGTAGCTACACTGTTGTGGAGGGTCGCTGCTTTTTTCTCCGATGCTTCTTGGTTTGAAATTTAGAATACCGTTCCAAGTATACTTTCCCCAAGAGACCTGTAGAGAGCTTGTCTATTCGACAGCTTTGAAAGGAAGGAAGCTGAAAATTATAATCTTGGTCTTCTAACGTTAACCATCAACCTTGCACCTGTTGCCCAATTAGAACCCAATTCGGCCTGTGCCCTGCGCAGCATCAACGACTCGCCAAGACTGAATAATTGAACCACCTGATGTTCTAAATTTTAGGCATAGAAAAAGCTTCCCAACGTTGAAAAAAGTAGAGTAAGTAAGAAAATGGAGTTCGAGCGCGAGAGACGAGAGAAAATAAAAAGAGCGCTGTCCCTCATTCTTCAGGACTCACGCTCTTTTCTATTTTGTTGCCCGACTAGGGCTCGAACCTAGACTCTTCTGAACCAAAATCAGACGTGTTGCCAGTTACACCATCGGGCAATTCTCTCAAAGAGGATGGCAAAATTAGGAATTATTTTTTTCTCGTAAAAGCAACTTCAGGGTCCGGATTCAAATGTTTTACCTTCGTTGTAGATTTTGTTGATGCCTCTGAATTCTGTTCATCGCCTTACCGGATGGGGCTTGGGCCTCATGGCTTTTCTGGTATATGCTCTTTGCCTGGCACCCAGTGCCAGCTTTTGGGATTGCGGTGAATTTATTGCCGCAGCACATTGGCTTCAAGTAAGTCATCCGCCCGGAGCACCGCTATATGCCCTGCTTGGCCGACTGCTTAGCTTAGGCGCTGCTCCAGACGCTATTGCCTGGCGGATCAACCTGCTCTCGGCAATGGCCAGCGGAGGTACAATTGCCCTGCTTTACTGGTCCTTTATTCGTATCGTACGTTTTTTACCCTCAGCTGTCCCAAAGCCTGAACCTACCCCGAGATGGATGCTTCAAACGGCTGGCGTCATTGGTACCCTTTGTTTTGCCTTTTCCGACAGTCATTGGTTCTCAAGTGTGGAGGCCGAAGTGTATGCCCTCTCCCTCTTTTTCACTGCGCTCACCTTTTGGGCCGGGCTGCGGTCGTTGGATGCAGCAAATGGGGCCCGATGGTGGATGCTGACCGTATTTTTGATTGGGCTTTCCCTTGGAATACATCAATTGAATTTGTTGGTAATTCCACCGTTGGTTTTGATAGGGTGGTTGAAAAAGCATCGGGCGAGGGGTTGGAAATGGTGGCTGGTGCTGGCCGGGAGTGGCGTTCTCTTATTGGTCATTCAGGATGTGCTGATCCCCGGATGTTTGCGCATCCTGGCCCAATGGGAACTTTTTGCGGTCAACAAATGGCATTGGTCCTTTGATCATCCTACACTGTTGGCACTTACGTGCATCACCTTGGTTCTGATGCTCTTTCTGTGGGTGTCGCATCACAGGCGTTGGTGGCTTGGCCATCAGCTGGCCTTGGCTTTTACGTTATTAGCTATCGGATGCTCGAGCTACGTCATGATCTCTCTTCGATCGGGAGGTAACCCCTGGATGGACGAAGGCAACCCGGAAAACATGCTTGCCTTCGAACGCTATTTCAACCGGGAACAGTACGGTAAAGCTCCGCTTTGGTACGGTGCACATTTCAATACTCCTCAAGACCCGGAAGTTCCTTTCCTCAATGGAGACACCGTTTTCTATCAAAACCAAACTACGGGCCGATACGAGGTGGCCGACAAGGGCATTCAAGCTGTGCCCAACTATCTTTCCCAGTTTCAGATGGTCTTTCCGAGGATGCATGGTAAATCTTCGGTATTCCGCAACTCTTACCGGGAATTTAGTGGCTTTCGTGGCGATACCGGATCTTATGCAATAAACGATCAACGAAAAACGGTGGTCTCCCCTACCCAAGGAGAAAACCTACAATTTTTCCTCAACTACCAATTGGGTTGGATGTACGCCCGGTTTTTTGCCTGGAACTTTATCGGGCGTCAAAACGATATTCAGGGGCACGGCGGGATACTCTTCGGCAATTGGTTATCAGGTATTCCCTGGTTGGATGAGCTGCACCTCGGCACCGGAGACAGGTCCGGTAACCGTCATCCAAATCCGGGCAACAACCGCTATTTTGCACTGCCTTTCCTGTTGGGTGTTCTTGGCTTCCTGGTTCATTTTAGACAAGGCTCACCTACCTTTTGGCCATTGTTGTGGCTGTTTCTTTTCACCGGAGCAGCGGTGGTAGTATTTCTCAACCAAACTCCGCTTCAACCCAGAGAACGCGATTATGCTTTTGTAGGATCATTTTATGCATTCAGTTTCTGGATAGGCATTGGGGCATTGGCCATTTTGCAAAAATTGCGGAAAGGGAGGCTCCACAAAATGGCAGCAGTCTTTTTACTGGCCCTTCCGGGGTGGATGCTTTGGCAAGGCTGGGACGACCATAATCGGTCAGGAGAAACCATGGCACGCGATATGGCTTACAACCTGCTGAATTCTTGCGCTCCCAATGCAATCTTATTCACCATTGGCGATAACGACACTTTTCCACTTTGGTATTTGCAACAGGTAGAAGCCATCCGTACCGATGTGCGGGTCGTCAACCTCAGCTTACTCAACCTGGACTGGTACATCGATCAGTTGAAAGGTAGGCAGGGAGCATCTGCGCCACTTCCGATCCGCTTGCCTACCGCAAGCTATCGAAACGGTACCCGCGACTACCTGTATCTTTTAGACTCGGAAAGCCCTGCCCACCAAACGCTGGCGACCTGTCTGCAGGCCGCTACATCAGATTCATTAAAAGACGAATTGGAAAACGGTCACTCGGTCTATTATTTTCCTACTTCTCACTTGTCTCTTTCTGTCCCGGACAAGAGAACTGGAGATACGGTCTTTCAATGGACCTTGCCTCAGCGAATTCTTTTCAAAAAAGACCTGCTGCTCCTGCACATTCTTTCAGAAAATCGCTGGGAGCGCCCGATTTATTTTTCTTCCTTTAGTGGTAAGGGAGCTCATTTGGGCCTTACCCCCTTTTTACAATCTGAAGGAATGGTGGATCGACTGGTGCCGTTTCGCTCCACTACTGGCAAAACAGCGGTTGATAAAGATGCACTACGTGACAATTTGCTTACCCGGTTCTTGTGGGGCGGCATGGAACGGGTAGATACGGTGATTCTCCCAACTACCCAGATTCCGGAGATGATTCAAAACGGCGATGTATTTCGCTTTCAATTAGACCATTGGAACCAGTCCAACTCAGCACGTGCTCAGAGCAGTATTTGCCTGCTGAACGATCCGCCCTACATGAATGAAACCGGAAGACGCTTCGCTCAGAAAATGTTGAGTACATTCTACCAAGCGGCAGTGGCACAGTTAAAGGCGAAAGACACACTTAGCGCCACCCATTTGCTTCACCGCAGTTGGGAAGTAATTCCCATTGAATCGGTACCGGAAGTCAAGTGGCGGATGGCCATTGCAGAAGCCTACCTATTGGCCCAAAACATGAAAGCAGCTGAAGAAGTAATGGAGTGGATAGCCCAACAGCGCATCCGTGATCTGGAGTATCTGAATGCTCGTCCACCGAAATTTCAGCAATTGCTGTTTCCACAGATTTCGGAGGCCGTGGAGGACCTGGAGCGACTCCAAGTTCATTTTCAGAAACATTTAGCCAATTCTACCGTCTTAGCAACTATTGAAACCAACCTGCCTAAGTGGAAAACCCAGCTCGGCTTGCCAAAAGATCAACGCTAAAGCGCTTTATCTTGTGACATGATGTACCTCGCCAAAACTCCTCCGTTGATCAAACCACTCTACCGAGACCTGGACTGGGACGGCAAAGCAGGCGCAACACCTGTGGTTTACCTCACTTTTGATGATGGTCCGATCCCTGAGATCACTCCTTGGGTTTTGGAGCAGTTGGAGCAATACAACGCGAAAGCCACCTTTTTCTGTATTGGTGACAATGTGCGCAAGCACCCTGAGGTATATCAGCAGGTAATTGCTTCGGGGCACACCGTCGGAAACCACACCTTCAACCACCTTAACGGTTGGGATACTCCCAAGGAAGAATACTTAAAAAATATAGCCCAATGTGCTGAACTGGTAGAAAGCAAATTACTTCGTCCACCGTATGGTAAGATAACCAGGGCACAAATTGCCGCACTTAAAACCGACTATCGAATGATCATGTGGGGGGTGCTTAGCGCTGATTTTGATCAAAAGATCACTCCGAAACGCTGCCTTAACAATGTGATACAAAACGTGCGCAACGGATCTATCGTAGTATTTCACGACAGCTTGAGGGCCGAAAAGAACCTACGCTATGCTTTGCCTCACACCTTGGAACATTTCCACCAATTGGGATATACCTTTGCCGCTTTAACTTCAGCTGCTTTGTCCAAAAAGGCTTAAGCTACTGGTTCCACGACCAAAAAACCCAACTCGGAAAGGGCATCAAAACCGCCTTCTATGTTGACCACATCCTGCACACCATTGGCCCTAAATATTGAAGCTGCCACTACAGAGCGGTAACCCGATTTGCAATGCAAATAATAGGTTCCCTCAAGGTCAATATCCTGAAATCGATTGTTGATGAAATCCAAAGGAAAATTGCTGGAATGCTCAATGTGTGCATTGTTGAACTCTCCTGGCTTGCGCACATCTATAAGATGTGCACCCGGGTGTTCCGACAACTCTTTAGACAATGTTTCCGGAGCAATGGAACGGATCGATTGAACAGCGTTTCCCGCCGTTTTCCATGCCGAGATTCCTCCATCTAAATACCCAATCGCTTTATCGTAGCCAACACGCGCCAAACGGAGAACTGCCTGTTCTTCTGTGTTCGGATCGGCAACCAAAACAATGGGCCGTTTCAAATCGGTGATGAGCGTACCTACCCACACAGCAAAAGAACCATTCAGTCCGATACTTACTGAACCGGGAATAAATTCCTTGTGAAAGGAATCGGAATCGCGCGTATCCAATAGGAGTGCGCCTTCGTTCAATGCTTGCTCCACCTCAACGACCGACAAGGCCTTTTGGCCACTCTGGCGGACACCCTCGAGGGCGTCATATCCTTGTTTGTTGATCATGGCATTTTTGGGAAAATACTGTGGCGGAGGTAGAATCCCAGTGGTCAACTCTTTTACAAAAGCTTCACGAGAGGTTGCTTTCATTGCGTAGTTGTTTTGCCTTTGATCGCCAACGGTAGATTCGGTTTCGCTGCTGATGTTTTTTCCACAAGCTGAACCCGCTCCATGCGCAGGATACACTTTTACATGGTCGGCCAGGGGCTTAATTTTGTCCTGCAGCGAATCAAATAACATTCCGGCAAGGTCTTCTTTCGTCAAGTCTCCCTTAATGGCCAAATCTGGTCGGCCTACATCACCTATAAACAAAGTATCGCCAGAGAAGATCGCATGATCTGCCCCTTGTTCATCACGCAGCAGCCATGTAGTGGACTCCGGCGTGTGCCCGGGGGTATGCAAAGCCACCATGGTCAAAGCTCCAATTGGAAACGCTTCACCATCCTTTGCTTCGTGAATGATATATCCGGTTTTGGCCGTAGGTCCATAAACGATGGTAGCTCCCGTTTCACGGGCCAGATCGAGGTGACCTGAGACAAAATCGGCGTGAAAGTGGGTTTCGAAAATGTACTGGATAGTCGCACCCCGCTCCGCAGCTTTTTTAAGGTAGGGTTCAGGATCGCGTAGCGGATCTATTACCGCGGCAATACCTTGGGATTCTATATAATAAGCGGCCTCGGCAAGGCATCCCGTATACATCTGCTCTACGTACATGTTCAATCAATTTGCGACAGTTTGTTACAACACTGGCCTATGCAGCGCACTACTCCAGAAATGTTGGGATATTTCAGGTAGTAAAAGCAAGATTTTCCCTGCCTTACCGATTCTACGATTCCCTTGCTTTTCAGGATGCCCAAATGATGGGAGGCTACTGCCTGTTCCAGCTTCAACTCTTGATAAATTTCGGTCACCGATAGTTTCGACTCTCCTTCCAACAAGGAAACAATAGACATCCTTATCGGATGTGCTATGGCCTTCAACATGGCTGCTGCACGCTCAAACTGCTGAGGAGATAACGAATTGACCAACATATATAATTATCTATATATTTTATCAGATTGCTAAAATACATTGACTAAAGGTTATGGCCAAAAAAAATGCCCCGGCATCAGCCGAGGCACTTTGAAAATCAGAAATGATAAAATACCTAGTCAATCGAGGGGGCATCACCACCTTTTGCTTTCTTTCGGTTCTTGAAACGGAAACCGAGCATAAGCTCATGAGATCCATCGTTGAACTTTCGAATATTTGATAAGGATAGATCATAAGAATAACCCAGCATCAGGTTCTTTTGAAAGGTATATCCAAACAAAAAACCAACCGACTCTGCATTGGTTATCTCATCGCCGGTTCGGTATGAGGCTCCGAGCCAAACCTGATCCTGATAAATTCCACGAGCAGTAACATCAACTTGCACCGGGAGTGGATCAACGTATTTTGCTTGTGCAGAGGGCTGCACGCTAAACTCGTCGTTGATGCGAAAGGTGTAGCCTGCTGAGGCAAAAAAGTGATTTGAAAGCTTACTCAGGGTATTGGTATATCCATCAAAGAACTGCACCTTGTTGCCCAACAACTGAGGAGCTGAAAAACTCACGAAGTAGTTGTCTCCGTACAGGTACAAACCCGCACCTGCATCTGGAGTGGTTACCGACATGATACCACCACTTACTGCAATGTCTCCCTCTTCTTCAAGGTTGAGTTTATCGCCATCGACGGTGAATTGTAGAACTCCTCCGGTAACTCCAAAGGAAAGATTCATCTTCTCAGTGATTTTGAGATGATAAGCGTAGCTCAACTGAATCCCTGTTCTACGGGTTGGCCCAACAATATCAGTAAATACATACCCACCAAGACCCATCTTTTGCTGAACAATTGGCCCATGAAGACTAAAAACGAAAGTCCGGGGAGCATCCGTCAGTCCGGTCCATTGATACCGGTGATTGGTCCTTGCGAGGAAGTAGGGTTTGGTTCCGGCAATGGCCGGATTGATGGCAAAATCATTCAGCAAATACTGCGTAAACTGCGGCAGTTGCTGAGCCGTGACCCAGGAGGTCATAACCATCATGAAACCCAATAGAAGAATATGCTTTTTCATTTTCATGAATTATTTCTTAGCGAACGATGGTAATGGTACCAACGATTGGATCGGTGCTGGAATCTCCAAGGTCGATCGTATAATAGTAAGTTCCGATTGGCAAGTCATTGCCTTCGAAGGTTCCGTCCCATGGGATGGTGTAGCCATTCGATTGGAAGAGCGATTGTCCCCAACGGTTGAAGATTTCCACTCGTGCATTGGGGTAATCTGCCAGGATACTAATGATCCAAACATCGTTGACTCCGTCACCATTTGGTGTGAAAGCGTTGACCACATCGAATACATCAATGACCGTTACTGTCACTGTATCCACATCAGTACATCCTTCGGGACTGGTTACTGTCACCACATAAGTAGTAGTTGAATCTGGTGTGGCCACTGGATTAGCAGCACTTGCATTATCCAAATTGTTGCTCGGTGTCCAATTGAAGTTGGCGTTGACCGGACCGGTTGGCGAGCCACCCAGGGTAGCCTGTCCTCCCGACACAATAGAAACATTCGTTCCGGCCGAAGCAACTACAGGGCTGGCTACGTTCACAACCACCGTATCGGCATCGGTACACAAACCAGAAGATACAATGTACACATACTGGGTGTTACCCGTTGGGGAAACAGTGAGGGTATCGCTGTTCGACACAATCGCACCAGAGGTATCCAACCATTGTACTGAGAATCCAGTATTGGAGGTGGCACTGCCTACCAATGTCAGGCTTCCACCACCAGAACACAAAGTAGTGTCATTAGGTGCATTTGCGGTAACAATTGTGCTGGCGTTGACCGTAATGTTCTGGAACACCTCGCATCCGGCAGAATCAACCACTAACAGCTGATAAACTGCAGGCAATACATTCACCAAATCTTGGTTGGTTCCGGCAATTGTACTGTCTGTTCCGCTGATCCACTGGTAAGTATAGGGAGCAGAACCACCGGAGACCGAAATCTGTACAGAACCATCGTTTGAGTTGCTACAGGTGGCATCGATAACCGTATCCACTACTACTACGATTGGCAGTGGCTCAACAATAGTCGCAGAATCCAATTGAGTACATCCATTGGCATCTGTAACGGTCACTGAGTAGGTACCAGCTGTAAGGCCAACGAGTGTCGAGTCTTGTGAAACAGTCAAGTTCGACCAGGCAAAAGTGTAGGGCTGCGTTCCACCGGTCACATGCGCAGTGATTTGTCCATCAGAATCGCCACCACAACTTGGGTTCACCAAATCAAAGGAGGCAAACACCAGTGGTGAAGGATCAGGCAAGTTGATGATTTCAAAGCTCTGGCATCCGTTAGCTCCGGTAGCAGTTACCGTATAGGTTCCTGCACACAAGCTATCAATGTCTTGCAGTGAATCGGAGAACCCGGCAGGTCCTGCCCAGTTATAGGTGAATACCGGCTGACCAGCAGTTACTGTAATGTCAATGGCACCATCACAATCTCCCGGACAGCTGACCTGAGTCACTGTATCAATGGAGATGACACCGGAACCGGAATCGTTCACAATCACTTGGAACACATCAAAGCATCCAATGGAATCCGTTACAGTCACATTGTAAATCGCAGCTGACAGGTTAGCAGCAGTCTGGTTGGTTTGGTTCAGTGGATCATCCCACTGATACAAGTAAGGAGCTCCAACCGTAAAAGGTACCCCACCAATCGGGTTGATGGTCGCGATACCATTACTTCCGCCACAACTTGGGCTTTGGACTGCATTCGTAGCGGTAATTTGCGAAGGTTCGGTAATGATGACCGAAAGGGTATCGCTACATCCGCCAGCATCAGAAGCCGTTACGGTATACGTCCCAGCGCTCAAGCCAGTCAGTACTGCGGTGGTATCGCCATTTGACCAATTGTAAGCGTAAGGAGCTACGCCACCCGTAGTGGTTAAGGTGATACTTCCATCATTATTGCCGAAACAAGAGATGTTGTTGCTGTTGAGCACCACATTAAACACAGCAGGTTGAATGATCGAGGTGCTGTCTACCGCAGTACATCCATTGGCCTCGGTTACAGTTACGGTATACGTACCGGAACACAATCCGGAAATAGTTGAGGTAGTGTCTCCCGTATTCCACAAGTAAGTATAAGGAGCAGCTCCGCCGGAAGTGGCTACTGAAGCAGTGGCAATACAAGCTCCGTTACAGGCCAGTGGCGTAGTAGTAAAACTCAAGGTAAATGGAGCAGGTTCGTTCACAGTGGTAGTATCAACTGTAATACAACCCGCTGAATCGGTTACAGTAATGCTGTATCCACCGGCACACAGGCTATCTGCTAAAGTCGCAGTGTCACCGTTACTCCACAGGTAGGTGTAAGGCACAGCACCGCCAGTTGCTACCACCGTAGCCGAACCGTCACAAGACCCATTACAACCTGCATCAGTTGTATTCACTGCAATGTTGGCACCGCCGGTATCGCTCAATGGAATTGGGAAGGTAAAGGCACAACCTACACTGTCGGTAATGGTCAGGTTGTAAACACCTGCACACAAGTTAATTGCCGTGGCTGTGGTTTGACCGTTGCCCCAATCGTAGGTGTAAGCCCCCGTACCGCCAGTAGCAAGTACTGAGATTTGACCGTCACATGCCCCGCAATTAGAGCTGGTTACCGATACGTTAGCCAAGGTGACGGCAGTAGGCTGAGTCACCATCATGCTATCAACTATGGTACAGCCATTGGCATCGGTCACAGTTACAAAGTATTGACCTGCACAGAGGGTATCAGCTATAGCGCTGGTATCGCCATTGCTCCATAAGAAGGAGTAGCCTGGAGTACCACCATTGACACCTACAGAGAGCACACCGTCACAATTTCCATTACATGAAATAGCGTTGAGGACGGATACTGAGGTGATCATACCCGGAGGATCAACGATCGTTAACGAATCGACAGCAGTACAACCATTAGTATCAGTTACCGTCACAAAGTAAGTTCCGGCACACAATCCGGTGGCGGTTGGTGTAGTGGCTACTGTTGTGCCTCCAAGATCTTGCCACTCGAACTGAACGTAAGGTGGAGTACCTCCCAGCGGAGTCACCGTCAATTCGCCATCACAACTGCCTGGGCAGGAAATCTGAGCCTGCACAGAAGCGCTTGCAGTGATGACCGGAGGATCAATCAAGGTAATGCTATCGCCACCTAAACAGCCATTGGCATCTTGTACAACGACTCCAATCAGACCCGCTCCAAGGTTTGTGGCCGTGGTTCCTGCTTGCAGGTTGGTCCAGGTGTAGGTGTAAGGTGGTGTTCCACCCGTGGTAGAAGTTACTGTTGCGCTACCATCGTTATCTCCATTACAACTCGGATTGGTTGCTGCGATTTGGACAATCAGTGTATCTGGCTGATTCACCGTAATGTTTCTAAAGAAGATACATCCAGAGGCATCCGTTACTTGCACAATGTATGGCCCGGCGGTAAGGTTGCTGGCAATAGGTGTGGTTTGAGCGTTTGGATCATTCCAGAGGTAAGTCAACGGAGGAGTAGCACCTGAGAGCACCGCAATTGCAGCGCTTCCGTCGTTTCCACCGAAACAGGTAACATCTACTACCGAATCAACCACTACAAGGTTGGGCAAGAAGTTATTGACCGAGATCGTATCTGCAATGGTACATCCACTGGCATCGGTGATTGTTACGGTGTAAAGTCCGGCACAAAGACCAGTTAAAGAATCGGTAGTGCTACCACCAGTGCTCCAGGCATACGTGTAAGGTGCATTTCCACCGGTAGGTGCCACGAAGGCTACACCGTCACATACCCCACAGTTGGCATCAACAGAACCTTGGTTGGCCACAATTGGAGTTGGTGAATTAACCGTATGTGAGCCAACTGCTGTACAGCCATTGGCATCAGAAACCGTCACATCATAAGTTCCTGCGCAAAGGTTGAAGAGGGTATCTGTGGTTTGTCCAGTACTCCATGCATAGGTATAAGGCGCTGTTCCACCCGTAGGTGCCGCAGCTGCAAAAGCATCGCAAATATTTCCACAAGACATGTTCGACCCTGATACGTTCGCCAGCAGAACTGGCGGTTCAATGATCATTACACTGTCAACAGTGGTACAACCGTTCGCATCGCTTACGGTTACGAAATTCATTCCGGCACACAGAGCAATGTTGACCGATCCGGTGTTTCCATTGCTCCAGGTAAAGTTGAAGGGAGCAGTACCACCACTATTCACTATTGCCTCTGCAGCGCCATCACAAACCCCGTTGCAGGATGCATTGGTTACGTTTACAATGCTGGTGAAGATCGCACCGGGCTCGGTAATGGTTACCGAAAGGGTATCAAAACATCCGTTAGCATCGGTTACTGTAACGCCGTAGGTGCCGGCACAGAGTGCATTGTCGGTATCCGTGGAGTTTCCGTTCGACCAGTTGAAAGTATAAGGAGCAGTACCACCGTTGGCAACGATCGTAGCTGATCCATCGCATTGGCCAAAGCAAGAAGCATTGTTGTTAACCACCGAAGAGACGACAAGCAAGTTTGGATTAATAATGGACACAGAGTCCAGACCCGTACAGCCATTAGCGTCCGTTACCGTTACCGTATAAGTTCCGGCACAGAGTAGCGTATCAAAATTACCCGTGGTGCCGGTGCTCCAATTAAAGGTAAATGGTGCCGTTCCGCCACTTGCCACCGAAACTGCTGCAGCTCCGTCACAGGTATTGTTACAAGTTGTATTCGTCACACCACTAAAGGCCAGTATCAGAGCTCCAGGTTCGACCACCGTCACACTGTCGATGATGAAACAACCAGTGGAATCAGTCATGGTAACGGTGTAAGTACCGGCACAAAGTCCATTGATGGCAGGTGTAATTGCTCCTGTATTCCACAGGTAAGTGTATGGAGTAACACCGCCAGTAACCACTGCCGTAGCAGAGCCGTCACAAATTCCAGGACAACTGGTAGGAGTACTGTTCAGATTGAGGGTCAATGCGTTTGGACCAGTAATGTTGATGGAGTCAACCACCGTACAACCATTACCATCGGTTACCGTCACGAAGTTCAGACCGGCACAGAGGTTGGTATCCAGGTTAGCAGATCCACCGTTCGACCAGAGGAAGGTGAAAGGTGCAGTACCACCGGAGTTCACAGCCACTACAGCAGCTCCATCACAAATACCTCCACAACTGGCACTGTTCAACAGGGTCATACTGGTAAGGATAGGCGATGGCTCAATGATGATTGCCGAATCGGTGAAGGTACAGCCATTGGCATCGGTTAATGTCAAGGTATAAGTACCACCACAAAGGCCATTCAAGTTGGCAGCACTGCTTCCGTTACTCCAGGCATAGGTGTAAGGAGTAGAACCTCCAAAGATGTTTGTGGTTGCTGTTCCGTTGCACACTCCATTACAGAGAACATTGGTAGCGATAATCGATCCAGTAATCGTTGGTGGTTCTGTAATGGTAAGACTTGTAGTAGCAGTACAGCCGAAACCGTCCGAAACAGTAATAGTGTAAGTACCGGCACACAGAGCAGTATCAAGAGGACCTGCCGTACCATTACTCCAGGAGAAAGCAAATGGAGCTGTTCCGCCTGAGGCCACCGTAATTTGAGCCGCCCCATCACAAATTCCAAAACAGGAAGCATTTTGAATCACGTTGGGGTTCAACACGATCGGTGAAGGTTCAGTTACCAATACTGAATCGGTAAGCGTACATCCACTCGCATCGGTTATGGTCACGGTATAAGCACCTGCACAAAGCGCAGTGAGGTTAGCACTGCTGGCACCGTTCGACCAATTGAAGGTGTACGGTGTAGTACCACCGGTTACAGTAGCGGTGGCAGTTCCGTCACAAACGCCATTACACGAAGCATTGGTCGAGCTGACACTAAGGGTCAGCGCTCCCGGTGCTACAATGTTCACACTATCAACAGTGGTACATCCAAAGACATCGGTTACGGTCACAAAATTCATTCCCGCACACAAGGTGGTGTTCGCTGCGTTGTTCACTCCATTGCTCCACACAAAGGTGAAAGGCGCCAAACCTCCTGATACTACACTTGCCGTAGCCGTTCCATCACAGGTAGAACCACAACTAATTGGTCCAACTCCGGTGATGGCAGTAACAATTGGTGGAGGTTGATTGATGGAGAAGTTCGCAACATTGAAGCAACCATTGTTATCGGTAACGGTAACGGTATAGTTACCTGCACACAAGTTAGTATCAATAGGAAGAGAAGAACCCGAAGGCCATGCATAAGTGTATGGGAAAGTTCCCCCGAATACCAGCGCAAGCGCAGCCCCATCACAAGATCCAAAGCAGGTAGGATCAGATGGAATGACATTAATGGTAACCGCATTCGGATCAACAATTAATATACTGTCTACTGTAGTACAGTTGTTGGCATCAGTTACGGTCAATACATTGAATCCTGCACAGAGCGTATTGTTAACAGCACCTGTCACACCATTCGCCCAGTTATAGGTATATGGTGCGGTACCAGCCGAGGCATTTGCCGTTGCAGAACCGTTACAAACTCCGTTACACTGAGCGGTAGTCACACCCGTGAAACTCAAGGTAATCGGAGCTGGGTCCATAATGGTTTGTTGAGCGGTTTGTGTACAGCCATTCGCATCGGTGAGTGTCAAGGTATACACCCCTGCACACAAGCCGGTAAGGTTGGCAGTTCCGGTTCCGTTGGACCAGTTGAAGGTATAAGGTGTGGTGCCACCAACTGCGGTGGTAGTAATGGTGCCATCACAAGTACCGTTACAGCTAGGATCTGTTGCCACGATGGTAATGTTGGCTCCGGCTGGTTCCGTAATCATGATGCTGTCTACAGCGCTACATTGATTTGAATCAGTTACCGTCACAAAGTTCATTCCCGCACAAAGCGCTACCGCAGTAGCAGAAGTTTCTCCATTAGACCAACTGAAGGTATAAGGAGTGGTACCGTTGGAAGCGGTCACTGTAGCCGAACCATCGCATACTCCATTACAAGAAGCATTGGTTACCGAACCAATGGAAGTGGTGATGGCTATCGGTTGACCAATGGTTACCGTAGCAGTGATAGAACAACCTGCCGCATCCGTTACGGTAGCGATGTAGGTTCCAGCACACAATCCGGTATCTACCGGAGTGCTAGCACCGCTTGGCCATGCATACGTATAGTTTGGAGTACCACCAGCAACGATTAAGATGCCGGCACCATCACAAATACCGCTACAAGTAGCATCTTGAGAAATGGTATTGATGGTCAATCCGCCAGGTTGAGTGATGGTCACCGAGTCTACTGCAGTACAACCGTTAGCATCGGTTACAGTTACCGTGGTTGTGCCCGCACAAAGAGCAGTATCGAAACTAGTAGTGGTTCCGTTGCTCCAGGCAAAAGTAAATGGTGCAGTACCACCTGAATTCACACCTACAGTAGCACTACCATCGCAATTGCCCGAGCAAGATGCATTGTTGACATTGGAGAAAGCAAGGTCAATAATTGCTGGTTCAGTGATGGTATAAGCAGCTGAATCAGAGCATCCGTTGGCATCGGTGACCGTTACCATGTAGGTACCTGCACAAATATTGGTGTTATTACCTGCTGGCCATTGGATGGTATAAGGCGCAGTACCGCCACCAGCTACTGCTGATGCCGTTCCGTCACAAATACCGTTACAACTCGCATTGGTCGTAGTAACAGTGATCGAAATGGCTGCGGGCTCTGTGATAACTGCATTGTCTACCGAAGTACAACCGTTGGCATCCGTAATGGTAACGGTATTGGTACCCGCACAAAGGTTGGTGGGGTTGGTTCCGGTAGCGCCATTCGACCAGTTGAAAGTGAAAGGAGCAGTACCGCCAGAGGTAACTGCCACCGTAGCAGAGCCGTCACAAGTACCGTTACAACTCGCATTGGTCACGCCACTTACATTGGATACAATTGGAGCTGGCTCAGTCACCGTAGCACTATCCAATCCAGTACAACCGTTGGCGTCTGTGACAGTGACGGTGTAAGTTCCTGCGGTTATTCCAGAAAGGAAGGTAGCAGTACCGCCGTTGGACCAATTGAAGGTATAAGGTGTGGTACCGCCGACTATAGCGGCAGATACTCCACCCGTTGCTTGTCCAGGACAGAAGACGTTGCTGTCCACAGCAACCGTCACTGCAAGCAAAGCAGGCTCATTAATAGTTACACTATCGACCACCGAACATCCGTTGGCATCGCTAATGGTTACCGTATAGTTGCCCGCACAAAGACCAGTAAGTGCACTCGTGGAGGCACCATTCGACCAGTTGAAGGTAAACGGTGCGGTTCCGCCAGAGGTGAGTCCGGCAGTCGCCGTTCCATCGCAAATTCCATTGCAACTGGCGTCATTCACATTGGTAAATCCAGGGATCAAGGTACTTGGCTGGGTGATGACATAAGAAGCAGTATCGGTACAGCCGTTGAAGTCTACCACGGTGAGCACGTAGCTCCCGGCACAAAGGTTCACATTGCTACCACCAGGCCAGAACAAGGCATAAGGAGCGGTTCCACCAGTGACGTTAGCCGTAGCCAACCCATCACAAATACCAGAGCAGGTAGCGTTGGTAGTGGTCACCGAAGTACTCAATGAACTTGGCTCGGTAATGTTTACACTATCGACCGCCGAACAACCATTGGCATCGGTTACCGTCACAAAATTCATTCCGGCACACAAGCTGGTATCTTGTGCAGCCACTCCTCCGTTTGACCATTGGAAGGTAAAAGGAGCAGTTCCACCAGAGGCTACCGTTGCAGTAGCCGTTCCATTACATTGTCCGTTGCAAAGCGCATTCGTTACATTAATAATGGATGTAACAATCACAGCAGGTTCGGTTACGGTAGCAGAATCTACCGAAGTACAGCCGTTAGCATCCGTTACAGTCACAGTATAAGTACCTGCCACAAGACCAGTTAAAGAGGCATTAGTGGCTCCGTTGCTCCAGTTGAAAGTGTAAGCAGGAGTACCCCCAGCTGCGCTTGCAGTAACCCCTCCATCGGCGAGGCCTCCACAACTAACGTTGTTATCAACCACCACGCTGGCGACCAGCAAAGTAGGTTCGGTTATGGTTACGTTGGTAGTTTCTGTACAACCGTTGGCATCGGTCACCGTGATGGTATAATTTCCAGCACAGAGCGAATTATCAGCGGGCCCGGTAGTTCCATTGCTCCAATTGAAGGTAAATGGTCCAGTACCGCCAGCAGCCACACCTACTGTAGCAGAACCATCACAAACGCCGTTGCAACTGGCATCGGTTTGGCTGGTGATTGCCACCACAATTTGAGCAGGCTCACTAATGGTATAGGTAGCAGAGTCTGTACAACCATTGAAGTCAACAACCGTCATGGTATACGTTCCGGCACAAATGTTTACGTTGCTTCCTCCTGGCCAGAAAAGGGCATAAGGAGCAGTTCCACCGGTTACAGCAGCATTGGCGGTTCCATCGCAAAGGCCGAAACAGGTGGCATCGGTCGTGGTAATCGCAATGTTAATAGGTGCTGGCTCTGTGATGGTCACACTATCCACCGCAGGACAACCATTGGCATCAGTCACCGTTACCCGGTTTACCCCGGCACATAAGTTGGATGGAGAGGTGCCAATAGCACCATTCGACCAGTTGAAGGTAAATGGCGCTGTACCTCCTGAAGTGACGGCCACTGTAGCAGATCCATCACAAACTCCGTTGCAACTGGCGTTGGATACATTTGTAATAGAAGTAACAATAGGTGCAGGAGATGTAATGGTGTATGGCGAAGTAAGCGTACATCCATTTCCATCCGTTACCGTTAGAATGTAAGAACCGGCACATACGTTAACAGGGCTACCCGCAGGCCAGGCCAGTGTGTAAGGCAAGGTGCCTCCTGAAACCGTTGCGCTGGCAGTTCCATCGCAAATACCGGCACAACTTGCAGGCAGTGTAGCAACGAATACTACCAATGGTGCGGGTTCAGAAATGACTACTGAAGTACTGTCAGTACAGCCATTTGCGTCAGTTACCGTTACACTGTAAGTGCCAGCGGTAAGGCTGGAAATACTCGCAGTTGTTGCCGCATTGGACCATACAAAAGTATAAGGGGATGATCCACCAGCTGCAGCAGCGGTTGCTGCTCCATCAGTAAATCCGAAACACGATACATCGGTACTGGTAAGAATGGAGGCCACTACGGCCGCAGGTTCATTTACTATGGCACAAGCAGTGTCGGTACAGCCATTAGCATCTGTCACGGTTACGCAGTAGGTACCGGCAGCAAGATTGCTCTCTAAAGGATTGCTACCGCCAGAAGGCCAGGCAAAAGTATAAGGTGCATTTCCACCAGATGCTCCGGCAGAAGCCGATCCGTCGGTAGCGCCATTACAAGAAGCTGGTGTAGTGGCAATGATTGCAGCATCTACGCCAGTGGCGGGTTGGGTAATATTCACACATGCAGTATCGGAACAACCGTTCGCATCGGTGACGGTAACGCAAACCTGACCTGCACTCAAACCCGTTTCCAAAGCATTGCTTCCACCGGAAGGCCATGCGAAGGTATAAGGGGCCGTTCCACCACTTCCGCCAGCGGTCGCAGAACCGTCGTTGCCACCAAAGCAATTGACGTTAGAGGTCAAACTCGCTGAAGCCACTACTGCCGAAGCAGGTTGGGTAATCGATATCGAGGCCTGATCAGTACAGCCGTTCGCATCGGTTACCGTCACGGTGTAATTACCAGCGGTCAATCCGGCAATACTGGAAGATGTGGCACCGCTGGACCAATTGAAGGTGTAGGGAGCAGTACCACCGGAGCCAGCAGCATCTATCGTACCATCGTTACCTCCGTTGCAGGAAACATTGGTAGAAGAGGTTATTGAAACAGCAACAGGTGTAGGTTCAGTAATACTAACCGATTCGGTATCAGTACAGCCGTTGGCATCCGTCACAGTAACGGTAAATGACCCTGCACCAAGACCGGTAACGGTAGCGGCACTGCCGCCAGTAGACCAGCTGAATGTGTAGGGTGCAGAACCTCCAGCCGCAGCTGCAGTTGCTGATCCATCAGCAGCTCCATTACAAGAAACATTGCTGCTGGTAGTAATGGAAGCCACTACTGTAGCAGGCTCGGTAATAATAGCACAAGCGGTATCCGTACAGCCGTTGGCATCCGTTACAGTTACACAATACGTTCCAGCAGCTAAGCTGCCTTCGGTTCCACCCGAACCTCCGGATGGCCATGCAAAAGTATAAGGTGTGGTTCCACCAGAAGCTCCAGCAGAGGCTGAACCATCAGCAGCTCCATTACAAGAAGCCGGCGTAGTGGCAATGATAGTAGCGGCAACCGGGTTGGCGGGTTGCCCAATCGTTACACAGGCAGTATCAGAACAACCGTTATTATCGGTTACAGTGACACAGAACGTACCTGTAGAAAGACCATTTTCAGTAGCAGAGTTGCCTCCACCTGGCCAGGCAAAGGTATAAGGTGCGGTTCCGCCGGTAGCACCGGCTGTAGCTGATCCATCATTTCCTCCAAAGCAAGTCACATTGGTGCTGCTGGTGATAGAAGCGTCAACTCCGTTCGCGGGTTGAGAGATGGAAACACAAGCGGTATCGGTACAGCCGTTATTATCGGTTACAGTCAGGCAGTAAACTCCGGCAATCAAACCGGTTTCAGTGGCAGCAGAACCACCCGAAGGCCAGGCAAAAGTATAAGGTGCCGTTCCACCGCTACCACCTGCGGTAGCCGTTCCGTCATTCCCACCGAGGCAAGATACATTGGTACTGTTGGTGATGCTGGCCGATACTGCCGTTGGCTCGGTAATGGTAGCGTTGGCAGATTGAGTACACCCGTTGTTATCGGTAACGGTTACCGTGTATGTTCCTGCACAAAGACCATTGATGGTAGCTCCGGTGTTTCCGTTGGACCATGCAAAAGTGTAGGCCGGTGACCCTCCGGTAACCGTAGTAGTGATACTTCCATCACAAGTGCCATTACAGGAGGCGGCAGTTGGATTAAATAATATCCCGATAGCCGACGGTTCGGCGATAACAGTATTGAAGGTATTGGTACATCCATTGGCATCAGTAACCGTTAAAGTGTAGGTACCTGCACACAAACCTGATTCACTGGCAGAAGAGCCACCGGAAGACCAATTGAAAGTATAGGGAGAAGTGCCTCCAGCTACCGCTGCATTGGCCACTCCATCACAAGTGCCATTACAAGAAGCATCGGTGTTGGTAAAGGTAGTGGTGATCGGGGCAGGGTCTGCGATGTTAACACAAGCAGTGTCAGTACAGCCATTGGCATCAGTAACGGTTACACAATAGATGCCGGCGGTAAGTCCGGTTTCATTCGCATTGGTTCCACCCGATGGCCAGGAAAAAGAAAGAGCTTGTTCGGGTACAAACGCTACATAGTCATTGGTAATCGTTCCCCAGTTTGAAGAGTTACGACCAGCAACGAAGAAGCCATTCGCTCCAGTGGCATCCTCAATACCCATGGTGTGGTTTCCACCATCGGAGGGAGCACTGGTAGTGTGAATTTCAATAATATTAGAAGTCTCGTGAAGAACAATTTGAGTAGTTACCAGATTTCCGTTGGGGAAGTGCGGCTGATCGGTCACGTTGAATATAAAGGCCCGATTGGGTGAGGCACCCGCTGTCCAGTATTCAATAGTACCGCCTGCACCCAGGTTCAGGTCTTCCCATGCATAAGCGATCAGGTTGTTAGGGGCACCCGCATTAGGGAGCACTTGGCCAGTACAACAGCCGTTTGGAGAAGAGGCGTTGAATGTGATAAACCCATTCGTGGAAGCAAAAACTTGCGTAAATGTCTGTCCAAAGAATTCGAATGTAAAGCCAAGGGGCATGGCAGTACTCACACCATCATCCAAAGAACCAGAACCTAATGCAAATGCAGTTCCTGTCCCGGTGTATGGACTAAAAGTACCGGTTTGATCAACTCGATAGGTAAGCGTTGAAGTACTCGCCGAACTACCGCCATAGCCTCCGGCAAATGCCTCTCCATCATTGCCCCCACTACAGCTTACGTTGTTGCTGCTATCAATCACCGCTACAACTGCAGGTGGGTCAACAATGGTATACTGACGGGTGATGGTACATCCGTTGGCATCAGTCACCAATACGTTGTAAGTACCTGCACAAAGGTTAGAAGCGGTAGTACCAATTTGGTTACCCGGGTCGTCCCAAGCGTAGGTCAATGGAGAAGAGCCACCTACCGCCAATACGGAAACACTACCTGTGCAATCTCCATTGCAGCTTACTCCATTAATGGTATCCAAAGTAAAAAATAGCGGCCCTGGCTCAGAAATGTTCAATGCTGGGTTTACCAGGAAAGTTTCTCCTGAAGGGTTTTCTGTAACAAATACAGTAATGGCGCCAGGACAAAGGCCAGTTAATGTAGAAGTTCCTCCTCCAAAAGTGGTCGTTCCGTTGCTCCATGCATAGGTATAGGTATTACCAGAAGTATCGGAGGCTATAGTTGCTGTTGCAGTACCATCACAGTTGCCAAAACAAGTCACGTCAGTAACGCCAAGCGTTGCACTCAGTACGTTCGCGGGTACAATGATTTCGAAACTTTGAGAGTTGGTTCCAAAAACCGGACATGCACCGTCGTCTGCAAACACAGAAACTGAAAGGCTTTGAGACACCCCGGTGACTGCAGTCCAACATATGGTTCCAGTAGCGGGATTCGTACCTGTTTGAGTAAAAGTACCCCCTGGTAAAACGGTGGCAGCATTGGAAGTCAGCGTAATATTGTCTGCCAGGTTTGGATCAGTAAATACTACATCAAAACAGAAATTCTGACCTGGGTTAGCAGTAACCGTAGTTGGAGGGGTAAAAGTGGCGGTACCGGTAGTGTTGGTGTACGAAGTAGGTGCAGAAGGAACATTGTTTCCGCAATTCTCCACCACAAATTGAATGTCCCGACGAATGTTTCCTAACAATGCACCCGTTCCAGGATCGTATTCATCTACCTGAACGACTACTATGTAATTTCCGGTTAAGGTTGGCGTAAAACTTAACTGACCATTTTGGTTCAAAGTAATCCCTGGGATAGGATTTGCCGCAGTGTTTGGGAACACATAGCCTACATTAACACCAGAGGCAGACTGAGCAGATACCAAAGAATAAACAAGGCTATCGCCATCGCTGTCTACCGCTCCATAATTGTAGTTTACCGGTTGGTTGATACAGGTATAAGGAATCGGCTGGGAGGTGAAAATTGGAGAAGCATTACAAGTATCGGTTTGCGAACGAAAAACCGTACTGATCGACATCTGCGGTGAACCAGCCACATTGAGCGAAGTGTTTCGACAGCACTGGGACCAGTTGGCGGTCCAATCATCACATCGTGGGGAGAGTACTACCGTATTTTGATACACGTACTCTTCCATACCCGGCAGGAGGCCTCCATTACAAGTACTTTGTGGAATCGAGGTAGCACACAACTGCGATACTTCCGTTCCACCTACGTTGGTAAGAGGAAAGTTGGATGTAAAGTTTCCACCGCAAGTGCTGGCAAAAGTCATATTAATGGCGCCCGGTGCGGGGATTCCCGAGCAATCCCTAAAGGCACGCAGGGTTACCAAAAATGAGTCAACACCTACACAGGTGTAGGTGATTTCTCCTCCGGAAAAGTGAGTTGCCGTGACACTGGGCGTTATGGCAAGACACATAATTGTTGCAAGAACAGAAAGTAATCTTTTCATGTTCAGTTACTTATATCGTTGAATGCTTAATTCGTTCCAATCCGGTTCTAATCATAGAACCATTACTAAGACGGGACTCCCGTCCAAATAGCTGCCTCTGAGGCAGTTTAATATTTTGGGCACCAGCTGCCAAAATACGGATAAATCGTTCAGGATTCACCCCATTAGCAGGACATCTATGTAATTCCAGTGCGTTCATTTTCAGTGTGCGGACAATCTTCCTAATTTGTAATTCACCAACAAGCGAAGTTGGCTGTTGCGATCCACCACCGAATAACCAAAGTGGCTGTCATCGGTCATGTCGAACATGCCGAAGCTCGCCCGCATGCCCAAGCGCAAGCGCTCGTTAAGGGCATATTGGTAGTGAATCCTTAAGGCAAGGTTTGGGTTAAACCCTTCCGGGCGTCCCAACCAATCCGTTTTTTCAGAATCAGGAGTAGTGGTTTCCGTGGTCCGGAAAACCGGAATGGAATACTCCATACCTACTCCAATTTGGTTGCGGTAAGCCAATTGTGGCGACCAACCAAAGGCATATTGAAAGTAGAGCGGGATGTCGATGCTGGTCAACCATTGTGAGGCTACCCGAGCCGAATCGAAGCGGTTATCGTTGGCATCTGGTGCACTCCGATACTCTTCCACACTGTTCAGTCCATTTCGAATGCTTGCTGCCACTCCAGCATTGAAGGAGAAAGAAGAAGATAAAGACCAATTGGCGTGTACTCCGCCGAAACCGCCGTAACCATTACTACCGCGCAGTGGGTCACCGGTGTTGATCAATCCACGGGTGAGTGCCGGACCGAATACCAGGTGGATACTGGCCGGTGCAAATCGCCTTCTGGCCTCATCAGGTCCAATAAAAGTGCGGTTGGCCGGCGAAAACTCAGGGGTAGCTGCATTTACACCCATCAAATGGAGATAATTCAGATCACCGTCTTCACCGTTAGGAGGAGTTATCTGGTCTGAATTGCTGGCCAATAAACCGTGATTCAAACGTTGGAACAGCTCATCATCTTTGCTTGTAGAGAGTATTTTGGAGTTGGTTGGTTCGATAATGGACGATGATAGAGCGGTATTCCCTTCACGCCGTGCAGTAGTAGCAGGTGTAGTTTTGTTTTCAGCGCTTGAAGTAGTAGCATTAGCCAGATTTGGAGCCGCTTTTACTGGTGTTGAGGAGTTGTCTTTATCTGTGGCTGTACTCTTTTGTGGTAAAGCATTAGAAACGTTGGTCGAGGTTTCCTGTTCCTCAAAACCAACCAAGGCTGTAGCATTGGAAGCAGTTGTTGAGATTTCGTCTATCCATTGTTGATTTCCTTCTGCAATCGAATGAGAAGCGAGTTGGCCGCTTGGCTCAACCACCAGCCAGGGCACTACAACAGCTACTAAAAGGGCAGAAAACAGAGCAGCCAACGCACCGGATGACCATCCACCTCCGCCTTTGTTCAGGGCCTCTACTGATGGGGCTACAGCCTCCCACGCAGCAGGATCGAAAGGCAACTCTTGCGCTCCTCCCAACTTGGCCTGAAACAGTTGATCAAATTCTTTATTCTCCATCACAACAAAATTGTCGGTAGTTTTTTCATTGTTTCGGCGATCATTCCCCGAAGTTTTTTGCGCGCAAAGGACACGTGCCATTTCGATGTCCCGTCCGACATATCGAGCATCTTTCCAATTTCTTTGTGGCTATATCCATCTATCACGTGCAGGTTGAAAACTTTTTGACTCAAAACCGGGAGCCGGGTAAGCATTTGTTGCAGTTCTTCAGCATCGAAGCGTTGATCTGCATCGTTGTAACTGATTTGAACATTGGTTCCGCGGTCTTCACTGAGATCATTGTATTCTATCAGTTCTTTTTGCTTTCGATTTTTACGAAACTCGTCGATGATCGTATTGATCATAATTCGACGAATCCAGGCTTCAAAAGGAGCTTCCTGACTGTATTTTTCCAGGTTGCTTAGCACTTTCAAAAAACCGAGGTTCAATAAGGAGGTTGCGTCCTCCTTGTTCTTCTCATACCGCAGGCAAACACTCATCAGAATGCTGTAACTCTGGCGATACAATTCGAACTGAGCCTTCCGGTCTTTCTGGATGCACAAGCTCAAAAGCTCTTTGTCGATGCCCATCTCCATTTGTTTGAAGGTACGCATGTTTCGGTATTTCCGTTACGCGTACCATTCTCACCAGTTTAAAGTGGTCCAGGGCTCCACCCGATTAAAGTGGAGCCCTGAGGACCAGCAGGTTGAACCAAACCTACTCATAAAAAATTTCCGGTTTTCCGGTTTTGTTTCCATTAAATTGCGCATCCAAGAAGGTACACGCAATCGCAACCCACAAGGTTGGGTCTACTCATCAACTTTTTCTAAAAATTTTAGATTTATCAGTTATAGGCCGGACAGAGCTGATTTTTCACCGGATACCTGCCTTTAGCACAAGGGGTTAGCGAAAGAATGATCTCGTGGGTATTGGAGCTAATTCTACGCATTTTTGAAGTGGTATAGTCGTAGGAATATCCTACCGAAACGAATTTTGCCAACTTTAGCTGCATCATGGCACTAACGGCATCGCCCAGCCGGTAAGAAGCTCCCAAACCAATCACATCTTTGTAAAAAACCAACATATTGGCGTCAATGGAAGGAGGCCACAGGGCCGTGTAACGCACGTGCACAGAGGGGATATACGTGTAATAATACCGTTGCGATTCGATTTGTCTTCCAATGGTAAAATAAAAATGTGGTGGCAGGCCCGCCGGAGAACCGATTTGCTGTCCGCCTTGCTTGAGTTGGTTTTTAAATACCTGGCGCACCGAGATCCCGGTGTAGAACGATTTGTTATACAGCCAAATACCGGGATGAATCTCAGGATAAAGAAAAAAAGCAACACCCTGTCCCAAGGTAGGATCGTCTAAGTCAGGATACACCAGTCCGGCCCCGCTAAATGACTCTCTTCGAAAACCAAGAAAAGCACCGGTAGACATAATCAAATTACGATTCAAGCGCACATGAAAAGCATAAGAAGGATAAACAGCCTGGCGCCCAAAGGCCCCAATCTCTTCGTTGAACATGTACACCCCAATGCCGTGCCAATGCTGCCGAATACCGTTTTTCTTACCAATGGCTTTGTGGAAGGTGAAGAAGGAAACTTCTGGTGCTCCATCCAGCCCTACCCACTGTCGTCGATACCCCAGTTTAATGTCCGTACAAGGTTTGCTCCCAGCCACCGCAGGATTGATCGCATAGTGATTGAATAAATATTGGGTGTATTGCTCCGGTTGTTGGGCGGATATTACGGTCCCCAACAAACAAAAAATCAACAGGATCAAACCTCCTTTTCTCATCGCATTAGGGTTAGATAACCAGTGAAGGTATCCGCATCGGGATCTTCATGATCTAAGGTGATTTGATAATAGTAGGTTCCGGTAGGCAGGGTGCGCCCTGCGTTGGTGCCATCCCAGGGAACTTTATATCCGGTAGATCGATATACCCGCTGCCCCCAACGGTTGAACACCAATACCCGGCACCGCTCGTAAGTAGACAAGTTTTGCAACAACCAGGTCTCATTCAAGCCATCTCCGTTGGGGGAAAAGGCATTGGTGACGGTTACCGGCGGACAAAGGTTGGGAATGGTAACGGTGTAGTTGGCCGTACAACTGCGATTGTCCGTTATCACAATTTCGTACGTTCCAGTTAGCAATTCAGTAAACTCGGGAGTAAACTGCGTACCACCAGGATTCAACGTGTAGGTGTAGGGTGCAGTGCCGCCGACCACCTCCGTGATCACAATGCTGCCAGTTGTAGACTGACATTCAATGGGCGTAACCACCGGACGGGCTTCGACCGGATCAGTCTCAGGAACTACTTCCACCAAGGTATCGCTACAGCCGTTGGCGTCCTCCACAACAATGGTATAGGTGCCCGCAGCAAGCCCACCATAAAAACCTTGGGCGTTACCGGGAGCCAACGGAGGGGTATACGTGTAAGGACCCGAGCCTCCTTGGGCGGTCACCAACAACGAACCGTTGGCCTCTCCACAATTAGCTTCGGTGACATTGGCGACAGCTTGCGGAGGAGCAGGCTGACTCACCGTAGTGGTTACGGTATCCATGCAGCCGTTTTGATCCTGAACAATCACTGAATAAGTACCTGCCGCAAGACCCGTAAAGCTATTGCCCGACTGAAAATTCGCACCACCATCAATGGAGTAAGAATAGTTTGGAGTACCACCGGATACGGAATCGATGGAAATACTACCTGTACTAGCCGTACAGGAGCTGGGCTGTGGAGTTTGAAAAACAGCGGTGATAGGATCTGATGCTGGCACCACCACCGAAACAACGGTATCACACCCTTGTGCATCGGTTACGGTAGCTGTGTACGTTCCAGCGGACAAATTACCGATCAAGCTTCCACTTTGCCCATTGCTCCAGGCATAGGTATAAGGTGGAAAATTCCCACTCATGGAAAGATTGATGCTCCCATCATCGCCTGGATTGCAACTTTCAGGAAGCACCGCGGGTTGGGCTTGCCATGCAACCGCCTGCCCACTTACTTCAATATCGAAACTACAGGCTGAAAGGCTAGGTAGAGAAGTACCACCGTCAATTTGTACCCAATATTGGGTATTGCCCGATAATGAAATCCCATTCAATACAAAACCTCCGGCAAGGCCGGTATCGCAGTCAATCGCTATGTAAGAAGTTGGATCACACGGAACGGCAGCTGCCAGAAGTACCCCTTGCAATGTCAACCCAGGTCCACATCCTGAATTGCTGACGGTCACCTGCACTGCTCCACCAATGGCATTGGTCCGAAAAGTGTACCAGACGGAGTTATCTACATCATAACATTGTCCCCACGAGCCAGAGGCCATGCAATCTCCGTCCGGACCACCACATTGCGCAGTGGCACCAAGGGTGGTTCCAGCAATTTGCACATTGCTGCAAAGGACCTGAGCTGCGCTGCAATCGTCATTGGGCGGTTGCCCAAAACCAAGCAATGGCAAACACAACACCAACCAGCTCCATAGAACCTGCGATTTAGTGGGAATTCTTCGCATGTAACTTCCTTCCTGGTGGGAGCCAGGGCAACTCCTACGCGATACAAGTTTAAAAGAATCGAGGCTTGCTATCCGACTGCCAAAAATTACTTATTGACATCATTCATTTGACAATCAAGCCTTTCAGGAATTATTTTGGGCAATCACCTCGAAGGTTTGACTCATGGCATTGCCCTGTTCGTCTACTAACGTTAGGCGGTGTTTGCCGGGTGGTGGATTCAACTCCATTTGGTGCAAGTCTTGGGTTTGCCCCAGAAACACCTCATCCAAATGCCAATATACCACCGCTTCAGGGGTTCGATGGGTAATTTCAAAAACCGTTTTGCTGCGGGTGCCGTCCAATTGACGTGGCACGTAGATGCGGCTGGGCCGTTTAGGATAGAGGATAGACATGGTTCGCTCTCCTTTGGTTGAACTACAACCGGGGAGAAATGCAGGAAGTGGTTGATAGCGGGGATGGTTAAACCGGTAATACCATTCCATGACCGGTGGCAACACAAACCATGCTCGGTGTTGCATTTCATTGGTGTTCATGCAATGGCTGTTCACCTGATGTTTCCCCGCTGCATCGAGGTGTACCCATCGGTGAAAGGGACAAGCCCGGGTATCCAGCGAAGGAAGAGGAACAGCCACTTGGTTAGTTTTAGGACAAATGGACGAGGCCCGATACCCACTCTCAGCGCACAAGGCTACCTCCTGCATATCGTCGTGTGGCGGATCGAACCACTGAGAAGGAGGCAAATGCCCAAACAAATGAAACATGATCGGGGCTGCGGCTTCTACACCTACCAAACCCGGACGCCCTTCACCATCGGCATTGCCCACCCAAACCGCCACTACGTGATTGGGCGTTACTCCCACCGCCCAGGCATCGCGAAAACCAAAGCTGGTACCGGTTTTCCAAGCTACTTTTCGGGCGGAGCCGAAAGCCTGCCAATTGCTGTCTTCTTCAGGTCGTGCCACTTCCAGCATAGCTTGAAAAGTATGCCACACCACACCCGCACTCAAAGGCGCCTGCCCGATCGGCTCTTCGTTGGATTCCTCCCGTAAAAGCACCTTCGGTTCCAATCGCGCTACGGCTCTTGGATACTGATTCAGGGTATTGGCCATTTGGCCATACATGGCCGCTAAATCCCATAGAGTCGCTTCTGCACCGCCCAAGATGAGGGACAGACCGTAATGATCCGGCCCATGCTGCAGGGTGGTCATTCCCATTTTTCGAAGTTGCAAGTGAAATCGCGCTACGCCATAATCGCGCAATAGCAATACCGCCGGCACGTTCAGCGATCGAGCCAGAGCTCGGTGTGCCGGCACCGCTCCATCGTAATTCTGAGTGTAGTTTTTTGGCGAGTAGCCGCCCATTTGGGTGGGCACATCGGGCACCAATTGATGGGGCGTAAGCATGCCTTCTTCCAGCATCCCTCCATAGAGAAAGGGCTTCAAGATGCTCCCGGTACTGCGCGGAGCGCGTATCACGTCCACATCGCCACCGTGTGCAGGGTCGTTCAAGGCCAAATTGCCAACGTAAGCCAGGACCTCCCCAGAATGGACGTCCAGAATAAGTGCCCCGGCATTGTAGATTTTATTTTCAGCCAAACGTGCCTGATGGAAAGCCAGCGATTGCTGCACTTGCTTTTGCAAGCTGGCATCGAGACTGGATTTCAGCGGATTGCCTCTTAATGCCCCTGTTTGGAATCGGCTCATCAGGTGAGGCGCCAAGTCGGGCAACGGATGTGGAGCTTGGGGCAAAGGTTCGACAAGGGCCAATTGATACCCGATGGAATCAAGCAAGTCAACTTCCAGCAACCGATGGAGCAAACGGTTGCGTTTGGCCAGCAAACGGTGCTGATTTTTGCCGGGATAGATGAGGCTAGGAGCATTGGGCAAAACGGCCAAAGTAGCCGATTCGGCCCAAGACAAGAGGGTGGGGGGGCCGCCATAGTATCGCCAGGAAGCAGCATCTAAGCCTACCACGTTGCCTCCATAAGGAGCATTAGAAGCCCAATAAGCTAAGATTTGGGATTTATTATAGCGCCATTCCATTCGGGTGGCCTGAATCAATTCCACCAGTTTTTCCCACAGGTTGCGCGATTTGCCCTTGCGGCTCAGTCGAATGACTTGCATGCTAATGGTGCTGCCACCGCTGACCACTCTGCGGGCTTCCAGGTTTTGTAGGAATGCTCGTCCAAAACCACGAAGGCTAAACCCTGCATGGTCGTAAAACTGGCGGTCTTCGAACTGCACCAAACAGTGCTTAAATTTCTCAGGAACCGCCGTATTGTGCGGAAACCGCCACTGGCCGTCAGCAGCGATGCGGGCGCCCAACAACTCCCCGTCCCGATCGTACAACACCGTCGACCTGGGGTCGTTAAACAAGGTTTCCGGCAAGCAATTCCAGTAGCCAATTGACAAGAGTAAACCCAATAAAAGCAGTGGCTTTCGCTGGGTCCAAAAGAAGGTGATTAAACGGTATTTCATGATCCGATCCGGTTGTATCCAAAAACGAATATAGTGGGCGATCGGACCAGATTCTGGCTACTTTATTATCCGTTTCCGAGTCACACCGATTCGTTTGTTATCTTTGATTAATTGCCCTATGGAGCGGATTTTTCGCCTTTCGGTCTGCTTGTTGTTCGCCTGCATATCTTTCGGGTCGACCGGACTTGCCCAACAGTTTCATTTTAAAAACTATTCGGTCGGTGAAGGGCTCCCTCAATCGCAGGTGTATGCCTTGCTGGAAGACAGTCGGGGCTATATTTGGATGGGAACCCGCGCGGGGGGCTTGTCCCGCTTCGACGGCATCAACTTCACTACGTTTACCATCGAAGACGGACTGCCCGACAATGCCGTTTTCTGCCTGTACGAAGGCTCAGAGGGCAATATTTGGATTGGTACCGCCAAAGGAGTTTGTACCTTCAACGGTCTCGACTTTGTTCCTCACCTGCTCCACGAGCAGGAGCGGCAACCACCCATCGGTGCCATTTGCCAGGATGAAAACGGGCAGTATTGGTTCGGCACTGGCGCTGGGTTGTATCGCTACGACGGAAAAGAAACCCGCTCCCTCTCTCCACTACCAAATTATCCCAAAGGCAGGATCAGCGACCTCTTGCCTGCCTCCAAAGGTGGAATGTGGGTAGGCCACGATCGTGGGGTTAGCCTGATCAATAGCAAAAAGGTGGTGCACTTTGACGCCACACGCGGACTGAGGAGTCAGGTAAGCTGCCTTAGCCGCGATTCTACTGGAACCATTTGGGCTGGCACCTACGGAGGTGGCATGTTTTTGTTGAAAGGCGATCGGGTTGAACCGCTGATCAACAAACTGGGCCTGAATGAGAGTGTCATTTTCGATGTACTGCACGATTCCAATGGACAGGTGTGGATCACCACGCCAGTGGATGGCGTGAAATTGTGGTCGGGGCAAGACAGCAGTTTTACTGCCATCGACGAAGACGATGGCCTGGCCAACAATCATGTACGGTGCGCCTTGGAAGACCGCTGGGGGAATTTATGGTTTGGCACTTCCGGAGGAGGAGTAAGCAAATACTTCGGACAGCAATTCATCCATTTCGACGACCGCAACGGTCTGCCGGGCAGTTATGTGTATGCCGTTCGGCAAGATTCAAAGGGGCGTTTGTGGGTGGGCACTTCCGGTAAGGGAGTAACCCGCATCGAAAATGGCAAATACCATACCTACCGGGCCGATTCGGGCTTTTACAACGAGAAGGTGAAAAGCATTTACGAAGACCACCTGGGCAGGATGTGGTTTGGTACTGAAGGCAAAGGATTGAGTTGTTTGCACGACAGTGGTTTTGCACATTTTTCGGGAAGCAACGGCCTGAGTGGCAACTGGATCCGAGACATCACCGAAGATGCTCAACATCAATTGTGGATCGCTACTGCAGGAGGTGGGGTCACCAAAATGACCCCCAAAGATTCTTTGAAGCTGGACTTTGATTTTGACTTCTTCACCACTACCCGCGGCATGCCCAAAAATCGGATCAATTGCCTGCACCGGGACAGCCTGGACCGCATTTGGTTTGGCACCTACACCGGAGGCATTGGTTTCATCTGGCGCGACTCGGTATACGCTTTTCCGAATGAGCAATTGGCTAGCCTTCAAATCCGCTCCATGGTAGAAGACAACTATGGTGTCCTCTGGGTGGGTACCGCCAAAGGTGGTGTAAACGGCATTTCCATCTATGGCGACAGTTTGAAAATCACCACCATCAACCGGGCTTCGGGCTTGTCTTCCAACAACATTTATTCGCTATCGATGGATCAGCAGAACAATTTGTGGGTGGGCAGCGAAACTGGTTTGGATCAAGTGCAATTGGATGCGGACCGACAAGCTTTCGAATACAGTCACTATGCCAGAGAGGAAGGGTTTGTAGGCATTGAGAACTGCCTCAATGCCGCCTGGCGATCTACTGACGGCAACCTCTGGTTCGGTACCATCAACGGCCTCACTTGCTATAACCCTCAGCAACGTATGGACAATCCACTGCCCCCCATTCTGGAGATTTCCAAAATCAGCTTGTTTTACGAATCGCTCCGCAACACCGACTATGGGCAGCACATTGGTCCCTGGGGGCAACTGGAAGGCACGGTGGAGTTTCCTTTCAACCAAAATCACCTGGGGTTTGATTTTGTAGGGCTCAACCACAAGAACCCCGAAAAAGTGCGCTACCAATGGCGGTTGGTGCCTTTTGATAAAGACTGGTCGCCGGTGAGCAAAAAAACGGACGCCACCTATTCCAACCTGCCACCGGGAGACTACACGTTTCAAGTGCGTGCCTGCAACGAAGACGGTATTTGGACCCCTGAACCTGCTGAAAGTTCGTTCACCATTTTAAAACCCATCTGGGAAACCTGGTGGTTTCGTGCGGCCTTCGGAGGTGTTTTTTTGCTATTGATCGCTCTATTTTTCAATTTGCGTTTACGGCAGATCAAGCGGAAAAACCAACAACTGCAAGCCCAATTGCAATTGGAAAAAGGCTTGTTAGAGTTGGAACAAAAAGCCTTGCGCCTTCAAATGAATCCCCACTTCATTTTCAATGCGCTCAATTCGATACAAGGGGTAATCGCCCGAAAAGACGACAAAACCGCCCGCTATTATTTAGCTAAGTTTAGCAAGCTCATGCGCATGATTCTGGAAAACAGCCGGAGTCAAACGGTTTCGTTGAGTGAGGAAATCAGCACCCTCGAAAGCTACCTCGCACTGGAACGCTTCAGCCGTGGAGAGCGCTTTGATTATCAATTGACCGTGGAAGAATCGCTCGATCCGGACGACATCCACATTCCACCCATGATGATTCAGCCTTTTCTGGAAAATGCGGTCATCCACGGGGTGGGCCACCTCGACAATCAGGGACTGATCAAAGTACATTTCAAACAGGAGGCACAACAACTCATTGGCACCATTGAAGACAACGGTATCGGCCGACAACAAGCCAAAGCCATCAAAAGTCAAATTGGCCAACACCATAAATCCACGGCATTGGCGGTTACCCAGGAACGGCTCGACATTTTGAACAATGGCGCAACCATCGAGCACCACAGCCTTGAAATCACCGACCTTCAGCAGGCCGATGGTGCCGCTTCGGGAACCTTGGTAACGATTCGCATTCCGGCACAATTGAATTGATCCAACATGCTCCCGAATTGCTAACTTAGCCCGCAATGACCAGCCCAATAAAAGCGGTAATTGTGGATGACGTGAAGGACGCACGCACCACCTTGCAAGCCGACCTCGCCAGCTACTGCCCGGAGGTAAACGTCATCGGCGAAGCCGATGGTGTGGTGAGTGGGGCCAAATTGCTGCGCAAAGTGAAACCAGAGGTGGTTTTTCTCGACATTCAAATGACGGATGGCAGCGGTTTTGACCTGTTGGAAATTTTTGACTCGGTTCCTTTTAAAGTGATTTTCACCACGGCTTCGGATGCTCATGCCATTCAGGCGTTCCGCTTTTCTGCGGTGGACTATTTGTTGAAGCCCATCGACCCGGATGAATTGATGGAAGCGGTACGAAAACTCGGCCAGACCAAGAAGGCTACAGCCGATTCTGATCAACTGGGCCTATTGAAAGACCACCTGAACCCCAACAAGAAACCAAAGCGCCTTGCCTTGCACACGCAAGATAAAATTCACGTGGTTGAGATCGACAGCATAGTACGCTGTGAATCGAACGTAAACTACACCATGTTTTATTTCAAGGATAAAACCCGCCTGCTGGTAACCAAAACCTTGAAGGAATTTGACGAGTTGCTGCGCGGAAATGACTTTTTACGCGTACATCAATCGCACCTCATCAATGCGGCCTACCTCAAAGAATTTGTAAAGATCGACGGAGGTTATCTGGTCATGAAAGACCAGTCGGAAGTACCGGTTTCTACCCGCAAACGCAACATCGTATTAGAGGCTATTTCCAGGTTGTAAATGCCACGCTATTTCCGAAAACCTACTGTTGAAGGATCCGCACCTCTGTTCTTCGGTTTTCCTGACGGCCATTGGACGAAGCATTCGAAGCAATGGGCTGCTGCTCTCCATAGCCTTTGGCTTGTACCCGTTGCGGATCAATGCCTTTGCTGAGGAGGTAGCTGCGCACTACCTCTGCCCTATCCTGAGAAAGCTCCAGGTTGCTGTTCGAATCACCAACATTATCGGTATGTCCGGCTACTTCAATGACCATGTCCGGCTTCAAAGTCAACACTTCTACCAGTTCGTCTAACTCTGGAAAGGAAGCTGCACGCAAACTGGATTTTCCAGTATCGAAATGCACATCGTTTAGTCGGAAAACGGTTTCGCTGCGGTCGATTTGAATGCCCAACTCAGCCGTATGGTAACTCCCGTCTACTTCGGGCAATTCCATGGTGTGGTAGTCCTGATCACTCCCAATGCCTTTGATCACAATCTGATACGTTTCTCCTTCCGGCAGAAGGAGGTAAAACTCTCCCTTTTCGTCAGAAACACCGCGAAAAGACTTGCCTGACTGGGTTTTGAACATGATTTGCTCACCAGACAGGGGTTGCGCCTCGGGGTTGGAAACGGTTACATGGAAAAGGGCTTCGGATTCGGTGGATTGCAAGGGCGCTTGTGCAAAAAGCAGCGGACTAAGCAGGCTCAAAAGGAGCGTGAAAGCAAAAATTTTCATAATGGGAACGATTCAAGGTCTTTTAAACCATAATACCCAAGGGGCTAAAAAGTAACCCTCTGCAAAAATTTGTTTCTTTTTACTAATTTTTTTAGCTTTATGTTTTAACCCCAAAAACCCAAGCCACTATGTCTTTTTCAACCTTTGGACTGGACGCCATAAAGCGCGCGCGAACTCATTTCAAAACGGCGAACAAACCCAGCTATTTCGAACTTAAAGATACATTAACACGACCTAACTGCTACCGAACCACGGAAATCGAAGCTGCTCCACCCGAAGTACTCGAAACGATTCGAAAACAGCTAAAGCAAGAAAGAAAAGAAGAAGTATTGCTAAAAATATTACTATTAATTGGCGCCATCGCCATCACCCTTTTACTGGCCGTGGTACTTATTCATGTTGTGCTTCCCGGATTATTCGAGTTTGATGTAATTTTCCGGAATGAAGCTGCCGGCATTGCGCACCCCCGGAGTTGACCTCCTCAATCTTCTCTTGTTGCTTGGTGCATTTGCCTTAGCCTGGTGGCTGCCTTTTCGGTTGTTTCTCTTCGCCTACGCGGTTTTGGGCCCGTTGCACTACCTCACAGAAATGAACTGGCTCCACGACCGCAATTACTTTATCCAATCAAAGGGTTGGATAGCCTTGCCACTTGTGGTAGCTACTTTTGTATTTTTACCACAGATCGCCCAATTGCTAACTCCTGAATCAGGATGGCCCGAGTCCATTGCCTGGGGAATGGCGCAGGTAGCCAACAGCTCCAACGGATTGATTTTTTGGTGGCTGATCGTTTCGGCAGGATTGCTTTTTCTAAAGACTACGCGCCATCGGCTCATCCTCGGTGCAATAGGATTGGTGGTTTCCCTCGTCCTGCTCCGCTTCCCCACCTATCTGCTGCTGGTAGGCCTGATGATTCCTACCCTCATCCATGTCTACCTCTTCACCGGCTTGTTTATGCTCTATGGGGCGCAACGCAGCCAGAGTAAGTTGGGCTTTCTCAATGTGGCCGTTTTGTTTTTAGTGCCGGTCATCATTGTGATTTTGCCACTTGATCCGGGAAATTATCATTTTACCGATGCGTTGAAAGACACTTTTCTCGGGTCCAACTTTCACGTCACCAACGCAAAAATTGCCGGTTTTTTAGGGTTGAATGAAGGAAAGACCTTCTTTTTTTATGAGGTGATGGAAATCAAACTTCAGGTTTTCATCGCCTTTGCCTACAGCTACCATTACCTCAATTGGTTTTCCAAAACCACCACCATTGGATGGCACAAAAACCTCACCACCGGAAGAACAGTGACCATTGCTGGAATTTGGTTGGCCTCTATAGGTTTGTATGCCTGGGATTACCGCACCGGATTGGCCGTATTGGTCTCGCTCAGTACCCTCCACGTGTTGCTCGAGTTTCCCCTTAACCTGATGTCAATCCGAGGCATCGGACAACACCTTTTTGCGAGGTCAACTCCACGGTAAGCAATTACCGATGGCTCATGTCTTTTTGCTTGACACCTGACCGTCATCTCCATTCTGTACCGAAGAAGAAAATTTTTAGGGAGGGTGCATTAGCGTAAGCACTTCCGTATAAAGGGAAACTATACACCCCAAACGGCCCTTATGGCAATTTCAATGCTATTTTATGAAAAGCGCCCTCTCACAAGCGTGTAGGTGTAAGATGGCAACTATTTCATGTTCAAGGCGATCCGAAGGATTTGGAGCGAACAAAAGGGGGAATAAAATACTTACCTTGTCTGCACTAATTAATCCTTTGTCATCCATGAAATTCATCAAGTACTTTTTAATCTTAGCCATTGTACCGGTGCTCGGTTTTGGCCCGCCACAAGGCAAGAAAAAGGTAGCCGTCACCACTTTCTATGTCAATAAATACATCGGAACCGAAGGCCTGGGAAGCGGTGCCAGTATGGTAGCAGCCATCAGCACACTGGCCGACGACCCCAACTTCAACCTGCAACCGATACTTGACAAGTTCCACAAGACCTTCTTTACCGAATACGCCAAAAGTTTTCCATTCGATTTGCTTCCGGAAGAGGAAGTAACAGGCAATGAAGATTACAAAGCCTACGAAAGTCGCTTTGGAGAAACTTCTGATGCCGACCGTTCGAAGATGGCCCAACGCTACCTTGTGATTGATGGCTACAAGCCCTTGATCGAGGGAGCGCTGATCAAAAAAGAAAACCGCAACCAAACCAAGATGATCGAGATTTTTGACGCCAATGCCGATGGGGTCATGTTCGTCAACATGGACTACTCCTTCATTACCAAAGGTGGTGTAGGCCCATTGGCTGCGGTAGGTATCAAGGCGTTTGTGCGCATCAAGCTGTGGAATAAAGAAAGCAAGAAAGTATTCGCCATCAATGAGTCTGCGGTATCCAAGGCCACCGTTGGCATGGTCGGCGGAATTCCGGTAATGGACACCGACAAGTTGCTGCCCATGTGCCAGGATGCTTCCGATCGCTTGTTGGAAGACCTTAAAAAGAGGTTGCCTAAAATTGCTGCCCGTTCAGCCAAGAAATTCCAGTAAACGAAGTTTTACTTTGAAATGTAAAAGCCGCTTCCCGTTTGGGGAAGCGGCTTTTTTCATGTAAAAAAGGCCCCACCTTCGGATCTTCAGGATAGGATCGGATGCATTAGGGACTCCGAAGGTGGGGCAAAGCACCGGCGTGGTTTTGAGGTTTTGAACCGGTGCGAGGGAATGCTCATCATTGGGGTAAAATTTTTAGTAGTTGTTTCGGCCCTTCCTGCCCGCCCCGGAAGAACCGGGGCGGGTGTGCTTATCTGAGGGACTTGGAAGGGTGGGCCCCCACTGCCAGGGGCCCGGAGGAGTGCAAGAAAACCAACCAAATGCAATCATCCTCCAGAATCGATTACCTCAACCCATTGGCCCGGTTCACGGGCATTGATGGTGCGGTCGTACATGGATTCGGCCATGATGGTAGGCATGTAAAACCGGCCTTTGTAAGTGGCATTGAGCCGAACCCTGTACTGAACAGAATGATGGCTTTCTAACCAGAAATAAGTGTTGATGCGGTCATCGCGGATATCACGGTATTGATAGTGGGAATTCGCATCGGTATTGCGCACGCCCAAGTCCATCCGGTCGTTGTGAATTTCCCAGCCAGATGGAAAAACTTGTGTCAAAGCCATATCAGCCAGGTGACCTCGAACACCTGGATTACGCACCGTCACCACAGCCGCAAAATCGGTTCCTTGTTCTATTCGACTGGGGTCTAATGGTTCTCCATCCATGGTCTCATAGTCAATATCGATGCTCAGGTTGTTGGCCGCCCGACTTTGGTCGCCAGTGATGGGCACCCCTTCCATAAGCAGGCGCACGTAGAGGATGCCTTTGCCATCGTTAGTGATGGTGAGTTGACTGCTGTCGGCCACCAGCTTTTGGGGTAGCGCTTGCTGGTGCAGCACGCTTTGTCGGTTTTCGTGTTGCTCCGACTGCTGGCCCAACCGATAGGTGTAGCGCATGTTTTCGGTAATAGGCACACTGCCCAGGAACCGGGAAATTCCGATAAGGCAGAAAGAAGTGGCTTGGGTGTTGAGCCACCGCCTCGAAGAGAGGTGACTGGCCACTGTTTTCGCTAAAACAGCTGCGTTTGTTTCATCTCCCATGAGGCAAAGTGCTTCCAGAATCATGCCTTCATCGCGGTAGCGGCAGCCATAGCTGTAAGACAGTTCTATGTAGTCGTCGATTTTAAAATCGTAGCTCGCTACTAGCTCTTTCGCTACTTCGGGTTGCCCCGCCAAATGGTAGGCTGCGGCCAAGCGCCACCGGGCTTGTAGGGAGAGTGAAGCCTCTTCCCGCAGTCGGTTCATGGCACCCAATTCGGGTGAATTGGCCAAGGCCAGCGTGAACAAACGGTAGGCTTGGGTAATGACCGCACTACGGTAGGAATAATAGCCGGAACGGTAAGACCATTTAGCCGTCCATTCGCGGGAAAGACGTTTTTGCGCCTGTATCCAGGTACTTTTCATCCCATCGGGCAAAGCGTAGCCGAGGCGTTCGGCTTCCAACATAAAATGCCCGGCATAGTTGGTGCCCCAGCTGCTGTAATAGCTTTCACCGGGCCAGTAGGTGAAGCTTCCTTCCGATTGCTGGAAATTGGACAGCTTTTGCAGTGCAGCACGGATGTTAAAGTCGATTTCTTCCCGAAAGTCGTTGTTGAGGTGGAGCACATCGGCCAGGTAGAGCTGCGGGAAGGCACGGGAGGTGGTTTGCTCCAGGCACCCGTGTGGATAACCAATGAGGTATTTCAACCTTCGGCCCAGGTCGATGGCGGGCATGGTGGAAATCTCCATGGTGCCTTTTTCTGTTCCGGAAACACCGGTAAATCCGAAAGGCGCCTCCCAGGATTCTCCGGGTTGAATTACGGTTTCCAACACGTTCATCACCGGTGGATTGGGCGAACGAACGTCTATTTCAATCTCGTGATAGGCGGTTTCCTTGCCACTGGAAACCTGGACTTTCACCTTGCCAATGCCTACTTTTTTGGGCACTTTCAACTCAAAATTCACCACCTGATCGCCCACCGCATCGAACTGAATGTTGGCGGTGGTATTTCCCTGAGATTGCAACATCTGATTGGTTTCCACGGCGATCTGCACGTTTTTCACCTGCTTTTCCATGGCAAATACGTTGACGGGAAGTTGCACCGTTTCACCCGGCCCTAATACCCTGGGCAGGGTAGCCAATACCATCAAAGGTTTGCGCACCGCCACTGTAGCATCTGTATGGCCATAGGCTTCTTCCTGGCGCGCCACCACCATCACCCGCACAGAACCTACGTAATTGGGAACATCAATGGTGTGGGTTCCGGTTTTTCCGGCCTTCAGCTCGAAAGGGCCCACGAAGCGCACCATGGGCTTGAAACGGTTGGCTTTTTGCTTTTTCGCCGGGCCGTTTTCTCCATCGCCTCCCACACTCAAAATTTTGTTCAATTCCCCTCCGTAAGCACCCATCACCTGATCGTAGAGGTCCCAGGTGCGCACGCCCAAGGCTTCTTTTGCATAAAAATGTTTCCAGGGGTCGGGAGTCGAAAACCGGGTAAGGTCCAGCAAACCTTCATCCACCACTGCGAGGGTATAGGTCATGTTGCGCCCTTCTTTCTCTTTTACCTGCACCTTCACTTTGGTCTCCGGCCGCCAAACTTTTTGGGTAATGATTTCAGGTTGCAGATGGGAAAGCGGATCTTCTACCAACACCGGAATTACTCCGTAGAGTCGGATCGGCAGGTCGTTGGCGGTTTCCTGATGCGGCTGCAACAAACTCACGTGCACAAATACATTGGGTGCCATTTCGGAAGTAGTAGGAACCTCGAAGCGGGTTTCCCCTTGTTCGGTTTCTACCCAGAATTTTTTGAGGATTCGGGAACCATTTTCCACACAAACCAGGGCGCGCCCTTTGGTGCTGGAGGGAAAAGTCACCTTCACGGCTTCGCCTACACTGTATTTTTCTTTGTCGGAAGAAAAGTTGAGCATGGTGGCAAATTCATTTACCGTACGATTGGCACGCGCCCAATAAGGCCAATCGATGTACACTATTTTTCCACACGAATGACCGCTTTGCGGATCGGTGACCCTGACCAAAAACCGCCCCCACTTGGGCCGGTTGATGCGCAACTTGAATTGCCCTTTGCCTTCCTTTGTATTTACTAGGGTATCCAAAATCATGCGGGTACTCGAACGTGCAATGTAGTTGGCCATGTTTTCGCCATAGCTGTCCCACCACCAGCGCCAGTTGAGTTGATACACCTTTACCTGAAGCCCTTTGCGGGAAGCCTTTTTGCCAAATTGATCAACGGTAGCAACTTCGATGGTGTGGTCTTCATCCGTCACCAGGGTACCGCGGTACATGCTGCCTTTGGGCACTTTGATACCCACATAATGACTAAAGGGAGAATAATTGATTGAAAAACGATCGATGCTAAATCCTCCACCCTCTTCAAAAACCTTGGTGGTAAAAAGCGCTTTGAGCATGCCAGGTGCGTTTTTTCCGTAGGCAATCACCGGGTCGAGGCTGGCTTCTCCTTTTTCGTCGAGTCGATCTTCGAAAATGGTTTCTTCTTCCGAATACAGGCTGCGAATGGGGTCGTCGAAATGGTATTTTTTAAATCCTTTGAACCGGGTACGCATTTGGTTCACCGTAAGATCTACTTTGGCCTTCAGGTTTCGGGCAATGGCACCGTGCAACCATTTCACCTGTAGTTTGCCTACTACTTCATCATCTTCGGCTGCCACGAGGTCTTTTCCAAAATCCAGGTAGATTTTCAAGCGGTTGGGTTTCACCGTTTCCACCTTAAGGTATTTGGTGTAGGTGCGGTTTCCCACTTTTACGATGGCCCGGTAGTTTCCGGTAGGCGCCTCTGCATCGGTAGTGGTTCTAAAATCGTACATCCCATTCACCGACCGCGTCTCTATTTTTTTGTGGACGAGCCGCCCTCTGGGGTCGTACAAGCTAAAGGCAATGGGATGATTTTTGGGAAGCAACTGGTCGGCATCTTCCATCATGAAGGTGAGAAAAAGAGAATCTCCGGGCCGCCATACGCCACGTTCTCCATAGATCAAGCCTTTGATGCCCTCACGCACCTGAGCTCCCGAAACATCGAACTTGCTCAGGGAAAGTGACCTTCCGTCCTCCATTTTGAGGTAGCCTTTTTGGCTTCCTTTGCTGGCCACTATCAAAAAGGGTTTTTCGGGCAATTCCTGGGTCAGCATACCTTCGGCATTGGTAGTGCCCGTAGCGATGTGGCGTTGTTGGTAGTTGTAAAATTCGATGGCCACACCAGCTTTAGGCTGAGTCGACAGCAAGTCGTTGGTGATGACATGCACCTTGCGGTCGGCACCCATTTTGGCAATGATGCCCAAATCGGAAGCCAGGATATTGCGCGCCCGTGAGCGGTGGCGGTAATACATGTCGTGGCAAGGGTTGTCGTGCTCCCGATAATCGTAGTTGAAGTCGTTCCAATAATCGTCCTGACGGTAACGGGAATTGGGCCAACTGCCTCCATCACTTTTGATTTCCAAGGTCTGTAAATCGGTATTGGCGGTGGGTTCGCACGCACTGTAGGCGGCATACTCTTTTCGGCACCGCAATTCTACCCGATAGATCACCCCGGGTTGCACATCGATCAGTTCATCCAACTTGATGGAGTAGTGTTGCCACTCTTGCAACTCAGGACTGTTTCGCTCTCCTAAATGAATGCGCTTTTTTGCCAGGTGGTGCCCTACGCGCTCCAATTGCCATACGCCCTCCAGGTTGTTCACCTGCAAAAACTGCTGCACATTGTCCTCGTAGATTTGAGTAATGAAAACATCTACCGCCGTGAGGCCCACCGCTTCAAAGGGAAAGAGCAGCCCTTGGGTTTTGGGCAAAATGGCACCCTTACCCACCATTCGAAAATCGGGTTTGAGCTCTTCAAAATTCAACGTACGCTCCTCTTCTTCCGGCAGGGTATAGCCTTTGGCGTTTTTCACTTGTTCGGTAACCACCAAATTGAATTGGCCCGAGAGGCGGCTTTGGGGATAAAGGGTGACATGGTTGCCTTCAATGGCGTAGGTCACGTTGTATTCGTTCAACAAAAAGAGCTTTCCCTCCAAAGATTGCTTGGGCAACAATGGGTCGGAAAAACTTACCCGAACGTATTGCTCGGGCTGTTGTACCACCTGCACTTGCGTGATTTTAAATTCGCCCAAGGCAGGTACTTCGATTTCACGCTTTGAACTGTTGCCTAAGCCAAGTGCATCGCCGTCCCACTCCACCAACAATTGGCCTTTCTTCTGCCTTCTGGCGATGCTGTCTACCGTAAAATAGTGCGTGTTGCCATGGTGGTGATTCCATCGAATGCTCAAGTTTTTTTGGTCTTGGCTGGCCTGCATGAGCTTTTCTACCGCCATAGAGTCGGCCTCGTCAAAGGTGACCACACGTCCGGTAAGCTTTTGCCATTCAGATTCCTCGGCCGAATACCCCTTCAAACCATCGAGGTATACCTTGAACCCCTGATCCATGGTTTTGAATTGAAACGAAAACGTTTGCAAGGCCTCCGGCACTTCCAGCAACTCATCGAGTTGAAAATCGACATCGTAGGTTTGGCCGTGCTTCAGGGGTTTATTTGGCGTGTATTCTATGGTTCTTTGGTCCACCCACCGCGCGGTTCCCGATACAGAAGGCGTGAAATCGAACAAATCGGCATCCAGCTCTTCGCCAGGCTTCACTGGCTTGGGATAGTCGGAGGTCAATCGAATCCGAATGGAGGATTTGGCCGGAATGACTCCCGAAGAAAACGCAGTAATGTATGATCCAAATGCCGGATCAATTTCCGGTGCGCGGGAACGGTTGCGGTTACAAGAACCAAAAACGAAGAGGAGCGACAAAAGTCCGATCAATGAAAGTGTGGTGCGTGTAAAATGCATGGCAGTTGAAATTGCAGTACACCACAAGAATACCCGGTTCATACGGGGTTTATGAGGTCATTTGAGTAGGCGCTTCATTGGATTTATTATTTGCAATCCTCCTTCAATTATTTGATTTCAGGAACTTCAGGTTGGGACCTGCGTAGGAGTATGGGAACAAAAAGCGGTTCCTCCTGTTTCGAATACACGTTGTTACATTACATCACACATCTACACGAAAATCCAAAAGCACCATGGGTAACCATGGTTCATGGTGCCGGAGGCAGCAGTTCCATTTGGTTCCGTCAGTTGCGGGATTACCGCAAACATTTTCACGTATTGATGGTGGACCTGCGTGGCCATGGCAAATCCAAAGGCCAGGTTTACGAAAAACTGAAGCGCTACACCTTCGATGTCATTAGTGACGAGGTGGTAGAAGTACTCAATCACCTCAACATCCGGAAAAGCCATTTCGTAGGAATCTCCCTCGGAACAGTAGTCATTCGGGAAATTGCTGAACGTTTTCCTGATAGGGTACAAAGCATGGTATTGGGTGGAGCCGTAATGAAGCTCAACTTAAGGGGTCAGGTTTTGATGCGCCTAGGAGTACTGTTAAAATCAGTGCTGCCCTATTTGTTGTTGTACAAGTTTTTTGCCTTCATCATCATGCCGCGCAAGACGCACCGCGAATCGCGCAACCTCTTTGTAAACGAAGCGCGGAAACTCTATCAAAAAGAATTCATCCGGTGGTTTACACTGGCTTCTCAGGTCAATCCACTGTTGGCTTTTTTCAGAATCAAGGATTGCGGCATTCCTACACTTTACGTTATGGGAGAGCAAGATCACATGTTTTTGCCCTCCATTTCGCGCCTGGTGAAAGACCATACCTCCTCACGCCTGCACGTGATCCCCGATTGTGGCCATGTGGTGAACGTGGAACGCCCCAAAGATTTCAACCGCGAAACGGTTGGGTTCATGCTGGGAATTGGTTGAGCCATTTTCCTTTCCTTTGCTTTCGTGAAGAAAGCAACGCTTTATTTCCTCCTCATCCTCTATTTAACGGTTCCTCTACTTGTGGTTGAATTCTTTTTCGATTCACCGGATGGATGGGAGTTCAACCTTACTTTTGGCGTTCAAATTGCCCTTTTAGGAATAGTGTACCTGTGGGGAAGTACCAAAGAAAAAAGGGATGCCAAAAAGCACTCCGAAAAAGCCGCTTCGGCCCTGAAGGAATGGCTTGAAAAGGCGACTCCCTATCCAGTCAATTTAAGAACGTGCGAAATGGTGCGTTCCTCCTCCTACCAAGAAAATGAAAACGAACTTCGGTACCACGAAGAAGCAGCCTTGACCGGATTGAGCGACCCTGAACCCGAAGTGCAGCTCGTTAACTCCACCCGCCTCAAATGGACCACCGATGATCCTGAAATAAGGGGTACCTATTGGAGTGCTGTCCTATACAGCGATCAGCAGACGCTCTTGTGGCGAATCGAGCAAAATCCTGAAACCCACTTGTACCTCGAAAAAGGAAATAAGGGAAGGTATTACCTCGATGTGCGGCACTTGCGGCCCCAACAGGAAGCGGAATAACACCAACTGCCGACAAGACGCCCGTCCACTTCATCCTTCACCGCATTCTTACCGGAGCAAATTGGCAATGCTGCAAACGAAAGCAGACAGGCACCTGTACAAGCAAATCAGTTTATAAATCCGTTTAGTCGGTCACGACTACCCAAGTGTTGTTGTAGAGAAACTGTACGTTTCGGCCCAAAGCCAAATAAGGCCCGGCATCTAGGTTGCTGTTGAGGTAAGCGAAATAAGCCTCTGAACCAAACTTTAGGTCTACCCGGTTGGCATTGTTGGCTTGTTGCAGCTCGGGGTCCACCCAAAAGCTCCCGTTGTTGTACAAGGCCTTTCCGTTGACCATGGCGTTCATGTTGGCCATGTTTTGCGCAACACCCGACTTATCGCGGTAAGCCATGGTGCTATCGAGGTTCAGGCTGACGTTGGCCGTAGAATTCATGCGCAGCGTTTGAAAATCTTCGCTGGCTGCTACTCCGGCTTCTCCTTCTTTTGCCTTGGTGGCTGCAGAATACGACCAATTGTAGGCGTATCCATTGGACTGCACCGCCTCACGATCAAACAAGCCCAAGTTTTGGACCGCACGAGGATTGATCTGCGGTTGAGGGAAGGGTTGCGGCACTGGCCGGATGGGGTTAGGTCGGGGTGCAATGGGCGGCTCATCTTCCAAAATCAAATAGGAAGTATAGGGAGTGATGATGCCATACTTTCGCGCCAGGCGCACCACCTCTTGCCGCAACTCCTGGGTTTCTCCGTGCAAACGAATTTCATCCAACAGGTACCCCACCGCCCTGCTCGCCCACAAGCTGGGGATAAAATCGTGGGGCGTACCGCCATTGGCCAATTCGATGTTTTCAGAAAAATCCACTTGCGCCCCGTTAACGGTACCGCGCAAGGTTACTTTGCGATTGCCCGGCTGACGGTAGCGGCCAAAAACGGTCACACTTTCACCGGCAAACAAATCAGGCAGTGTTTTAGGGTAAACCTGATCCACCACGGCACCGCTGCCAAAATCCAATTTCAGGTTGCTCATCACCGGCGAACTCACCTTGGTGTAAAACCGTGAAACTTTCACCTCAATGTCTTCTTCGGGCGTCACGTAAGAGCGATAGGCCCCGGTTTGTTCAGTGATCTTATCCAGCAAATGGGTATTGATCTCATGGCCAATCCCAAAAGTGAAAATGCGGGTATGTTGACTTACCTTTTGGGATACTTGTCCCAGTAATGCTGATTCGTTGCGTTCCCCAATGGTCGGTTTGCCATCCGTCAAAAAAATCACCGAATGTGGCCGCTCGCCTTTACTGTTGGCCAGTGCCATGGATAGCGCATCCTGAATGTTGGTGCCTCCAATGGCCCTGAAATCATTGATGAATTGTTTGGCCTGGACTTTGGCTCCGGCACTGGCTTGCTGCAATTTGCCAAACAAACCTTGCGCCTCAGTAGAAAACCGGATGACCTCAAAACGATCCTCTGGGTTGAGGTTGGCCACACAAAATTGCAAGGCCCGTTGGGCTTGTGCCAGCTTATCGCCGGCCATGCTTCCCGAAACGTCCAATACAAACGAAATGTCTTTGGGTTGCACCTTCTGCTGGGCCTGAAACTCCGGCGTAATCTGAAAAAAGAAAAAGCCATCTTCCCCCGACTCTTTGTAAGACAATAAATCCATGCCCACTTGCGCACTGCTGTGCGTAATGTACAAGCGTAAATCCCGCTTGGCCGCGTGGCGGTCGCTCTCTCCACTCACCACCACCTGGTGGGGCGACTTGCGCAGCACTTCCACCTCATGAGAAGGGCAATACACCTGCCGCACCTCCCCTTTCGCCTGCACATCGGCCTTGAAGGCAAAAGCACCTCCAGCCGTTTCCCGCGTACTGGCAGAAGTCATCACATAGTCGTAGAAAAACATGCCCTGATCGGCCCGCAGGGCTTCGGTGTAGGTGAAACGGATTTTGGTTTCCCGCCGGGGCTCAATGGGGAATATGCGCACTTTGAACAAGCCCTGCTCCACATACTCTAAGAGGGCCGGGTCTTTCATCTGCCGCACTATGTCTTCATAGATCTTTCGGGCTTTTCCAGCGTCCAGCAATTCGCCTTCGGTCATTCGGCCGTTGATTTCCATCTTAAATTTCTTCACCACCGCACCTTTCGGAACCGGAAAAGCGAAATAGCCTTCGATGCGCTGGTGCGAAGGATTGTAAAACACCTGCTCCGTGGTGGTGACGGCAAACTGATCTTGAATTTTCAGGTCAACCTGTTGCGAGCGCTCCTCCAATAGGAGCGCCCGGCCGTTGGCAGGATGGGAAATCAAAAAACCACCGGCCTGAGCCTGTGCGGCCAGCAACAAGAAGAAGAGGGAAAAACAGCGGGTCAACATAGATCTTGAATTTTTAGGGGTTACAGGTTGGCGCCCAACAGGTTTTTTTCTTTATCGTACTCGATGCTGTAGATGAATTCCATCGAGCGGGTTTTTCGCCCTTCGAGTTGAAATTCCCACACCAACTTGCCACTGGATTCCGTCAAACGCGCACCATCGGTTTCTTTCACATCCACTTCTATTTCATCGGTTCTCGAAACCGGCACCTGGTCTTCGATCATCACTTTTACCGGGGTCGATTTGTTGCTCTTCACCGTAATCTCGTAAGCAATGATGCGCTCTTTAACGCCCTTCAGGTTGTGCTCTTCGGTTTCATCCGAGCGTTTTTCGCGGCTCACGCGAATGCTGCGGTCGCGGCCTAAATCGAGCAACAAGGTATCGTCGAGGTTTTGCGGATTAAGCGAAGTTTCGCCCACATAGGTGCTTTGGTAATAAATGTTCGCCTTGGCGGGAAGCAGGTTGAGTTCTTCCCAATCGGTGACCCGCGCCACCAGAAACGCATCTTGGTCCAGCTTAGGCACCACGTAGTGCAAATACTCCGTAGGTAAGGTGGTGTGTTGCACTACCACCAAATGCTGCTCATTGTCTGAATCAATGGTGTAGGGCATGGGGATGTCAAATTCCGCATTGGTCATGGTTTGCATCACCTGGCTCACCGCATACTGAGCCTGTGGAGGAGGTGCAGGTTTTTGCAACAATGCACCCGCATCGGTTAGAGTAGTACTGGTGCCTGAACCATAGGCATCATATTGATAATCCAGGCTTATTTCATTAGAAGAAGCAACTTTATCGTCTTCATCTGTAATTTCATCGCGCAAATTCAACGTTTGCTTTTCAAGCATTCTTTGCTCTTTAAAGGCAACGTCCGGCCGGTTATAATTCACGTACCAGGTAGAGAGATCAGGTTTGCGGTGATTTTGATTGGGGTTGTTGGTCGACAAGCGCAGTTTCACTCCTTTCCAATCCACCCCCGTGTTTTGATACACTCGAGCTTTGTAGGTGAGCGCCACCGGTTTGCCATAGGCTTCGGCCCGCAAATCGTAAGAGGGCATCCACCCTGCATGGTTGACCACATAATTGATTTTTACACTGCCCGAAACAGGCGCTTTGGCGCTAATGGTCACAATCACCTGATGAATGGGGTCGGCAGCTTGCCGAGAGGGATTTTCCACCTGGTATTTATAATTGTTGAGCTCTGCCAACCGGGCGTTTACTTTGTTCTTCAAGCGATTGATGCGGTATTCCTTTCGCTTGATCACACTCAACTCTTTGTTGATGTCCAGGTAGCGTTGCCGAAAAAACTGCAACGAGGCATCCAGGCGCTCGATGGGCTTTTCAAACCGCACCGAATCGGGCAGTTGCTCCTGCCCCTGGATGGCCGGATGGTTGAGCAACAGTTTGCGCTCTTGCTCCAGCACACCGCGCTGGTCGCGCAGGTCCGCCAAATCAAAATCAATCTCTACCAGGCTATCGTTGAGGCGCGTCATCCGTTGCAGAATACTTTGCGATACTTTTCCCTTGGTGGTAGTGCCCGGCTCCGGATAATCGATGTTGTGTTTCACATCGAGAATCAAAAACTGGCCGGTGCCCGAAGCTTGCAGGCTTTTGGGGTCAAGGTTGGCCGTAAGGTTTTCAAACACCAAATGGGTAATGCCAGCACTGGCCGAAAAATAGCCTTTGCGGTACACCTGGGCTCCGTTGAGGAACACCGTTACGTTACTGATTTTCGAACTCAGTTTTTTCTCTTTTTCGGCTTTCGCCAATGACGGCAAGATCAACAGCAGGATCAAGCCGAACCCTATCATTTGCTTGTAGTTCATGGTGCTTAGGGGTTAGGGGTTTCGTTGACGAAGACAAAGTTTTTGGCATTGGCCTGCACCCGAATGGCGGAGAGCAAGGCATCGTCCAGCGACTGCCCACCAGATTGTTGAGCGGTTTTCAAAAAGGCGTTGCGTTTTTGGTTCAGTTCCAGAATTTCCGATTGAATGGCTTTTCGCTTATTCTCCTTCTCGGCGAGAAACTCCTGGCGCTCTTCGGTATTCATGGTTTGCATTTCTTCCGGCAGTTCTTTGTCCTTGAGTTGGTCCATAGCGGTAGAATCGGCCTGCATGGCCGTCACCAAATCCCATTCGCCGTTGTAGTTGTTGAGCGATTTGGAAACTGCCCGTTCTGCTGCCACATTTCGGTTCATGGACAAAGCATTTCCATCTTGGGCTATGTTGCCTGCATAATATTGATATCCAGAGGCTCCATAAACCACATAAGTCCCATTCAGCTCGGAGTTGAGCCGCACCATGGTGGTATCGTAAGGGGTTTCTACTTCCACGATTTGCTGGTTGTGGTCGATGGTTAAAAATTGACCATCTGCGAGATCGGCACCCGCTTTCCAGTAAGTATTGACGCCTTCCTGGTTGTTGCCACAAAAAATGGTGTTGACGATGATGCCTTTGGAGATGGCATCGCTACAAGCCGTTTGATAATTGAAGGGGCCTTGGTGAAAGCCTTCGTTGCCGGCGATAAAAATGAGTTTCAAATCGTTGTTGCTGTCTGACCATTCCAGGTTTTTGGTGGCTTCATGAATGGTTAGGCCACAAAACTCGTCTCCGCCATTGGTGGTGAGTGCAAACAACTCTTCCGAAACCTTGTCGAGGTTGGAGGTGAGGGGCACCAACTGTTGTAGATAGCCCTCTTTTTGAGGCAAGGTCGATTTGCCGTATTCGTACAGTGCAATTTCCAGTTGTGGAATGGCCCCATCCTGACGGGCAGTAGCCAGTTCGTTCACGATTTTCCACAATTTCGCTTTGGCTTGATTGATCAGTCCGCTCATGCTGCCGCTGGTATCCAGCAACAAGGCCACCTGAATTTTAGAATCGCTTTTTTCGGGAGCTGGTGCTGCCGGAACAAAGGTGGCTTCTGGTGTGCTTGCCGGAACCTTGGCTTGTGGTTGATTGACGCTGCCGGTGCAGCTGAGGAGAAGTGCGGCCATAAAGCCCGCGATGGGCTTGCGTGGGAGGTTTCTTAGGGACGGGTTCATGACTTTCAGTTTTGTTTGACCGTGGGGTAAGCTCGGGCACACCAATTCCATAAATCCAGCATAAATTTTCTGAAATAAGAACCTCAACCAACTCAATTTCAGCGATTTAAAAAATCGATAAAAATAATCCGGAGCACTTTTTCGTATCTTGTGCCACAGCCGACAGTGGATTTTGGCCCGATTGAAACACATAGCTTCTCACACCGACGAAGAATTGGTGGCGCTCTACCGGAAGTCGAAAAAAATGGACTACCTGGGTACGTTGTACAACCGCCACATGACCTTGGTCATGGGCGTGAGCATGAAGTACCTCAAAGACGAGCACGACAGCAGCGATGCGGTGATGGAAATTTTTGAGGTGGTGAAAGAAGACTTGCTCAAATACGAGGTGAGCTACTTCAAATCGTGGCTTTACATGGTGACCCGCAACTACTGCCTGATGCGCAAAAACAAACTACGTACCCAGCAAAAAAGGCAAAGCCTTTACGAGCAAGATCACCGGGCATTTATGGAATCGGAGAACGCCATCCACCTCACCGAAAAAGATGCGAAGGAAACACAACTCACTGACCTCGAACAGTGCATCGAAGGCTTGCGCGATCAACAAAAGCAGTGCATTGAGTTGTTTTACCTGAAGGAGAAATGTTACCGAGAAATTGCCGAAAGCACCGGCTATGCCCTATCAAAAGTGAAAAGCTACATCCAAAACGGAAAGCGAAATTTGAAACTTTGTCTCGAACGCAAGAATGAACGACAACTGGCATAAGATTTTCCACGATGGAGAGCGTCCTTCCGAGGAGCAGTTGTTGCGCTACGTCAACGACGAGCTTTCACCGGAGGAGCGCAATGCCGTGGAACGGTATTTACTCGATTGCGATGTAGATGCAGATATGGTGGAGGGCTTGGAGCTGCTAAAGCAACGAGACCCCGGATACCCACAGCGACTGGCGCTCCTGCAACACCAAATCGAGGGCAAGGTAACAGCTGAAAATTCTGGCAATCGGAAATGGATTTATTGGTCGGCAGCCGCTTCAGTAGCGGTGCTCATCGGCATTGGCCTTACGTGGTTTTTGAACCCAACCAACACCCTCGATCGCCCGCAACTGGCCCAAAAGCAAGTGGAGCAAAAGGAGCAGAAAGTTGTACCAAAAGAAACCAGCGAAAGCGAAGACCTGGCCCTCAAAAAAGAGATAGCTAAAGAAGAAGTAAGTGATTCGTCCAACTACGGCTACCGTTACGATCTATCCAATTGGGACGACACCGATACCAATACAGTTGCCTTAAGGGGTCTTTCTTCCAAACAATACAGGGTAGAGGTGGAAGATAAAGCCTTGTTTTCCTTGGCTCCCTCTCCAATTGGCGATGCCAACTTGCCAGCCGGTTCTTCCTACCAAAACGATTTCGACAGCGACAGTAATGTCACCGCATTCACTGATGCAATTACCCTCAGCGATGGCTCCGGAACCGAGTATTCGTATCAATGGAGCACTGCTTCTTCGATTGATAATGGCCTTGCCAACGAAGAACAGAAACGCCTTTACAATGATAACAATCAGGTGATTGATTCTTTGAACGAAGGAGCCGATTGGGTAGCCGGTACTCCACAGGAGGGAAGCATCAGCCTGGACCAAAAGCCACCTCCGGCCACCTATTACAATGTGATGCCTAATCCTGCACTCAATGGTACTTATCCCGCATCGGATAAAGACATAGTACTGGACTCCACCGCCACCTACCAACAGCTCTTTAGCGGACAAGAAGTTCCTTCAGGATTCTACGACTCGGCAAGTGATTTGGCCTACAATGAAGTGGCCACAAAAGAAAAGCAGGAAGAATTAGCGGTTCCATCTGCACCTGAGGAGGAAGAAATGGCGCGTGACGATGAGGTAGTGATAGCGGAAAAAGCCGAAGCGGAAAGATACAGTATAGGCGAAACCACCCCCACAACAACGGTGGCTGAAGCACCTGCCAAAGCAGAAGTCGCAGATGAGGTAACTACGACTACTACCAGAAGCAATGAGAATAGCTTGGATTTCGCTTACCCAAGCCCTGCCATTGCCTTGGAAGAGACAAAATCAACGACCATAGGAGCTACTGCACCGCAACCGAAACAACTCTGGAAGAAAGCCACCCAATTGGCCAAGGAGAAACAACACCAGTCGGTGCTGGATTATTGTGATGCGCTTTTAAAACAACCGGATGCCAGCTATCACGACCGGGCAAAGTTGCAAAAGGCGAAATCGCTGATGGCGCTCGACCGTAAAGCAGAAGCCAAACCCCTTTTGGAAGAACTCTCCAAAAGCAACGGTCCACAAAAGCAAGAGGCACAATATCTTTTGAAACAATTTTAAGCGCTGGGTCCCGTATCGCTGAAATGCCTATTTTGGTAGCCCTCAACAGGGAATTGCTACGCTATGGCCCGTAAACAAAAACCAACCCGACCCAAATCTAAACCGGCTCCCAAAGCGGCCTCCAAACCGGAAAAAACACCGGCTTCTAAATCCAAAAGGTCCCAAAAGAAGCCCCTTGCAAGTAGCAACCCTCTCGGCAAATGGGTTTGGCTACCCGCTATTTTCGGGTGCTTGCTCTACCTGAATACCGTTCCCAACGAATACACCATTGACGATGGTTTGGTGTTGAGCAAAAACAAGTATGTACTGGAGGGAATCAGCGGCATTCCCGACATTCTTTCCCACAATTTCATCCACGGATTTCAGGGCACCAACGACGGCTTGTACCGCCCTTTGAGTCAGGTCACTTTTGCCATTGAACAAAGCTTATTTGGCCCCGAGCCTTGGCACGGCCATTTAGTCAATGCCCTCCTGATGGGGCTCATCGGTTGGTTGATCTGTTTGTTTTTAGCCCGCTTGTGGCCTACTGGCCCACCCTGGTTTCCATTGATTGCTGCCTTGCTTTTTGTGGCCCATCCCATTCATACCGAAGCAGTGGCCAACATCAAGGGCCGGGACGAAATGCTGGCCCTGTTGAATTTTTTGGCCGCCGGATGGTTTGCCTTGGGCTACTTCGATCAGAAAAAGGGAAAGGACCTAATTTGGAGCGGGGTATTTTTCGCACTGGCCTTGCTTTCCAAAGAAAGCGCACTCACCTTTTTGGCCGTGCTGCCACTCATGCTCTATTTCTTCCGGGAACTCCCTTTGGTGCAAACCCTCAAACACGTCATCCCATGGGCAGTGGTTGGTGGTTTGTGGTTCATCCTGCGCACCTCCGTGCTCAACAGCATTGGCTCCGAAGCCGATGAAGGTGTTTTCGGACTGCTCAACAATTCCCTCTTTGGTGCAGAAAATCTGCTGGAAGAAAAGGTAACCGCCATCTGGCTACAAGTGCTCTATTTCTGGAAATTGGTACTCCCCTACCCGCTTTTGCACGACCACAGTTTCAACCAAATCCCGGTCATGGGCCTCAACAGTGGTAAGGCATGGTTGGGAATCGTCTTTTTGGCGGGCAATGGATTCCTTATCGTCAAATACTGGAAACAACGCCAGGTATGGCTTTTTGGATTGCTGTTCTACTTGGGTACACTGGTCATTGTCTCCAACTTGCTGTTTTTAATTGGTTCCACCTTCGCCGAGCGCTTTTTGTTTGCTCCCAGCTTTGGTTTTGCGCTATTAAGCGCTTGGATGCTGGGCAAATTGGTGAAGCGACCGCCTGGAAAAGGCGCTTTCGATGCGATGGGATTTTTGAAAACCAATTCGGTGTTTACGTTGATATTTTTGGGAATAATCGGCCTTTACAGCTTACAAACCCTGGTTCGAAATGCACAGTGGAGCAGCAACCTCGCTTTGTTTGAGGCCGATGCGCCCCACCTCGACAACAGCGCCCGTGCCCATTACAATTTGGGCAGCGAGCTCATGCGGGTAGCCCAATTCAGCGAAAACCCCACCCAAAAATCAGAGGCGGCACAACGTGCCATCAGCGAACTGACCCGTGCCATTGAAATTTATCCGGATTATTCCGATGCGGCCAACAACCTGGCCAATGCTTACACCTACAACAACCAAACCGAGCAGGCCGTAGTAGTATTGGATCAATTGATGGAACGCGATCCAACGTATCGAAAAGGACAATACAACCGGGCGTATTACAACTACTCCTTAAAGCGGTACGAACTTGCCTTGCAACAGTGGAAAGCTTATTTAGCGGGCGATCCCAACAATGCCAACGCCCTTTACGTTGCCGGAGATTGCCTGGGCAACCTACAGCGCTTCGACGAAGCAATCCAATACCTAAATCAAGCCATATCCATTGACCCCAGTATGATGGGAGCGCAGGTATTATTAGGACAGGCCTATGCTTTTAAAGGAGATGTAAAAAATGCGGTGGCGGTGCTTTCCAAGGCCACTCAAATTGACCCAAACAATGCTGGGGCCTACGATGCGTTGGGAATTGCTTACATGATTGGAGGACAACCACAAAAAGCAGTTGCACCGTTTGAAGCAGAATTGCGCTTGAAACCCAACGATTCACAAACGATCCAAAAGTTGGCCGAAGCTTACGAAAAGTCCGGCAATCCTCAGAAAGCAGCTGAGCTTCGAAACAGGTTACAGCGATAGGAAAGAAAGGGAAAACGATTCGGTTTCAACCGAAAAGCACAATCATCAAGATCGAAATGAGGCAAATGGCAATGTATAACATTGCGAAACCTCCAATAGAGGAGTGAAAAAGGTTATTGAGAAATCCTTCAGGCTTTTCTTCTTCGTGGTGATCGGACATGATGATCTGATTTTTGAATTTCCGTCTTCAAAATTAGAAAAAGACCGGCAACTAACCCATGCCTGAGCCTAATCCTTCACAAAATCATTCTTCATCGGTGAAAAAGACCGAGAAAGTACCATTCACGGTAAGGTTCCCCATGTTATCACTGAAGGTCGCATCGCATACCCGAAACTCATACTCATCCTCATCGTGAAGGATCAGATACAAACGTTGCCCCATGTCCATAGACAGGTTCAAGACAGGAGGCCCCATGCCCGACGAATTTGGAATGGTGATCCTCACCTGCGCCAGGTTAGAACTATTGGAAGGCATATTATCGATCGTATAACTCCGCGAACGATCGGGGAGTAACAGGCCGAAAAAAGTGATGGAAACCCCTGCATCTCCATTGTCGGCAAATACACTACGAATGTTGTTGTCGGCTGTTGTTTGAATTTCATCTTCAGTAAAGTCTTCCGTACCGGAGGCCGTCATTCCATAGTAAGACAACTCATCGTCTTCGGGAGTGCAGGGAGGTATTGCGGGCAACACGCTTACCGTAAAGTTGCGCACGCCACTCACACAGCCTTCAATTTGCCCCCAGGTTTGATAAGAACCGGTATCTTCCATCACCGCAGCATTCAATGCCAGCGTTTTTTCCTCACTGACCGGCCCAGACTGAATACCGGTCATCCGCGGGACTAGCCACCGATAGGTATCGTAGTCGCCGTTATTGGTGATGGAAATAAGATCACCTTCGGTAACTTCGAAGGTGCCCGTAACCACAGGAGGATCGGAATACTCTTCGCAGAAGTCGGGACCTTTACAAGCGGTGATACCCAGTAAAAGTACCCAAAAACAGAAGGACCATTGGCACAAAGATCTGCGCATAGATCAAAGATAGAATTTGTTAGCGAAGCCTCAATTTCTTGAAAAAGGCATTATTTCCTGATCAGTCACCACAAAGATCCGGTCACCCCGTTCAGGTTTCACTGCCATTTTTCCGGTGAAGGCACCAAAGGCAGGTAAAACACCTTGGAAACGATTGAAATAGAAACAAGGTAGCGAAAGGTGTTGCCGTCCACGGCCCCTCAACCTTGCCCCGGGATGCCAGTGTCCAGCCAGGTTAAACCCCTTTTGGTGTGGCTTTTCCAGGGGCTCGTGCGTCAATAAGAAAGGTCCGCAAACGAGGCCACCCTGATGAATTTTTAAACCTACCCGTTGGTAATCTACTGGTGCCAGAATATCGTGGTTTCCAATCACCAATTCGAAGTCGATGTGGGAAAATTCCTGCATCCAATGACCAAAACTTTCCCAGGAAGCATTGTAGCGGCTGTGAAACAAATCGCCCAAAAACAAGACCCGTTCCACTTTAAAACTGGCCACCAACTGCCCAAGTCGGTGCAGGTTTTGCTGCTCGGCCTGGCGGGGAACAGCAATTCCTTCTTTGCGAAAATGAGCCGCTTTACCCAAGTGCAGGTCGGCCAACATTAAGGTATTTTCACGGGGCCAAAACAGCCCTTTCAATGGATGTAACCACAATTGTTCTCCGGCTACTTCCGCTTCGAGTGGAGTCATACTTCCAATTTCAACTTCATCTTTCGAATGCGGTCTTCGAGCTTTTCGGTGCTCATACGCTCCCGCAATCGATCCACCATCAAAGGAAAGGAAAAGGGCGTAAACTGTCGAGGTTCGGTAAGAATGATCTTTTGCTTGCTGATGCGAACCAAGGCTTTGCGCATGCGGGTTTCTTCCAATTGAAATTCGAGCACTTCATCAAAAGCCTGCCGCAGTAAGAGGTTGGACGGTTCGTAATCGTGAAAAACCTCAAAAAACAGCTGGGAAGAACTTTGAATGTGCCGGTCTTTTTTGAATTTGCCTGGATAGCCCTTAAAAATGAGCCCTGAAATGCTGGCGATGTCTCGAAATTTTCGACGGGCCATTTCCGTCGAATTCACGCTGGCGTTGATGTCGTCGAACAGGTGGTCGGGCGATAAGATATCGGTGTCAATGGCATCTTCAATAGGAATTTCCTGATCGGAAAGCAACTCAAACCCATAATCGTTCAAGGCAATGGAAAAGGTGATGGGTTGCAACAAAGAAATGCGGTAGGCCATCAAAAAGGCCAGGCCTTCATGCACATTTCTACCTTCAAACGGATACATGAAAACGTGATAACCCTCCCGGGTTTTCATTTTTTCAATCAAAAATTCGTCCTTCCCGGGCACGTGACTCAACTCTTGCTGCTTTTCTACCAGGGGCATCACCGTTTGCATTTCTATCTCCTTGGTGCCGCCCATCATGGCTTGGTTCAGTTTGAACCGCAGCATTTCCGACATCTGAGAAGAAAGGGGCATTCGGGAGCCCATCCAGCTGGGCACGGCTCCGGCCTTTTTGTCACTGCGCCTCACCTGGGCCGCATTTTCTTTCACCCGTACCAGCTCCAAATTACGACCGGCGTACCAAAAAATATCTCCGGGAGAAAGCCTGGAAACAAAATACTCCTCGATCGTACCCAAACGACTGCCGTTGAGCATTTTCACAATCATCAATTGATCGCTCACAATCGTTCCGATGTTGAGCCGATGACGCAAGGCTACCCTTCGGCTGGTCACCTGAAACTTACCATCCGGTGCCACTTCTACTTTGTGAAACTCATCGTAATGGTTGAGCGACTCGCCACCGTGGGTAATGAAGGCCAACAACCAAGACCATTCGGCCTCAGTAAGTCCTTGGTAGCAAAAGGTAGACTGAATTTCTTTGAACAGCACTTGGGGGTAAAACCCTTCAGAAACCGCGAGGGTAATGAGGTATTGCACCAACACATCGAACGAGCGCACGTAGGGCTGTCGGTGTTCCAAAAATTGTTCGTCCATGGCCTGCTGCAAGGCGGCAGACTCTACGAGCTCCAGGCTGTTGGTGGGTAAAAAGTGGATGCAGCTGGTAGCCCCGGGCTGGTGACCGCTCCTGCCCGCACGTTGCAAAAACCGGGCGACTCCCTTCGGACTACCGATTTGCACAATCGTTTCCACCGGTCGAAAATCCACCCCAAGGTCGAGGCTTGAGGTGCATACCACTGCCCGCAAACGCTCTCCGTGTAATTCTGCCTCCACCCAATGGCGCAACTTCTTGTCAATGGATCCGTGGTGCATGGCCATCATTCCGGCCAGCGAAGGGTCGGTTTCCAACAGCCGCTGGTACCAAATTTCGGCTTGGGCACGGGTATTGGTGAATATGAGGGTGGTTTTGCTGCCGTGAATGATGGGCAACACCTTTTCCAGCATCTTGAGGCCAATATGGCCGGCCCAAGGAAACTTTTCAATCTCGTCGGGCAGCATGGTCACTACCTCGATCTTTTTCTGAATGTTGGCTTTGACCAAGGCAATGGAGCTGGGTGCGTGGGCATTGCCCAACAACACTTCCAACGCTTCGTCGAGGTTGCCAATGGTAGCCGAAATGCCCCAAATCCGCAGGTTGGGCCGCATGGCTTTGAAACGGGAAAGCGCCAATTCTACTTGCACCGCGCGCTTGGTGCCCAAGAGTTCGTGCCACTCGTCGGCCACAAAAGCCTGCAGCTTGCGAAACAAACGTGGGTATTGCTTCTGGGCCAGGATCAAATGCAGGCTTTCGGGAGTAGTGATCAAGATTTCTGGCATCGACTTTTTCTGCCGGTTTTTCACCGAAGAGGAAGAATCGCCCGTGCGCACTTCAATGCGCCAATTGAGGCCCAGTCCTTCGCAAAGGGTTTTGGCCGAGAATTCTATTTCTTTGGTCAGGGCCCGGATGGGAGCAATCCAAATCAGTTGCAAGCCCGAATCGTAGCGTTCCTGGTAATCTTTGGGATACCTGCGGATAAAATCCAGCATTACAGGCACCAGCAACGCATAGGTTTTTCCTGAGCCCGTAGGCGCGTTGAGCATGCCGTGTCTGCCGGCGAGGAAGTGCCGCCAGGTTTCGTACTGAAACTTCATGGGTTTCCAACCGCGTTGGGCAAACCAGCCCTCGGCAATGCCCAGCAACTCGCTCCGTTTCATCCGCCGTATTCGTTGAGGAGTTGGTGCAGATCACTTAGGGTGTTGGCTTCTGCCGCTGGTTTGTCCAACCGCCAGCGGTTCATGCGTGGAAAGCGCAACGCTACACCCGATTTGTGGCGGGTAGACCGGTTGATGCCTTCAAAAGCAATTTCAAATACCAATTCGGGGTTCACACTGCGTACCGGGCCAAAACGGTCGATGGTATTTTTTTTCACAAATGCATCTACCTCACGAATCTCTTTATCGGTGAGCCCGGAGTAGGCTTTCGTAAAGGGCACCAACGCTTCCCCATCCCACACGGCAAACGTGTAATCGGTATAAAGATTAGCCCTCCGGCCGTGACCGCGCATGGCGTAAATCATCACCGCATCGATCATCAGTGGGTCCACCTTCCATTTCCACCAGGCTCCTTTTTTCCGTCCCACTTCGTAAATGGAATCTTTGCGTTTGAGCATCAGCCCCTCGCAATGCATTTCCCGGGAACGGGCCCGCTCGGCCACCAATTGAGACCAATCCTTGAAGGACAAGACTTCTGAAAGGTGCAAAACATCGGTTTTGCCTTTTACCTCGGCTACCAATTGCTCCAACTTTTCCCGCCGGTAGCGCATGGGTTGGTGGCGCAGGTCTTGACCATCCGCCTCCAGCAAATCATAAGCAACCAATACCACCGGAGCTTTTTGCAACACATTTCGGGTCACATTTTTTCGGCCAATACGGGTTTGGAGATCGTTAAACGCCAGTGGCGCACCGTCTTTGTAAGGAAGGATTTCACCGTCTAATACAGTGCCGTCGGGCAGCAACTGCCGCAAAATTTCAAATTCCGGAAATTTATCGGTCACCAATTCTTCGCCCCGCGACCACACAAAGAGTTCTCCGCCCCGCTGAATCACCTGGCCCCTGATACCGTCCCATTTGCGCTCAGCTTGCCATTCTTCTGGCACCCCCAGGTTTTCCGGAGCCTCTTCCAAGGCATAGGCAAGGTAAAAAGGATAAGGACGAGAACGGTTGTCGTCTGGATTTTCGGCCAGCACCAGGTCGTTGAAGCTGGTGTCTACAGGCGACCAATTGCCCATGAGCCGGTGCGCCAGCAGATTTTCTTCCAATCCGGTGTAGCGGGCGAGGGCCCGCACCATCAGTTTTTGACTCACACCTACCCGAAAACCTCCCGTGATGAGTTTGTTGAAAACAAAGCGTTCACTGGCGTCCATGCTGTCCCAGGTAGTCAAGATCAGTTCCTTTTTCTCATCGTCTTCTTTTCCATCGAGGTTTCGAATGAAAGTGATCCAATAAGTGAGGTTTTCTTGCTGGGTAGAATGGTTTTGAGGATGCAGGTTGGCAATGGTTTCCGCCAAATCCCCCACTACGTGATAGGAGTCTTCAAAAAGCCATAAGGGAATGTTGGCAACTTCAGCCCCCCACTCGCGCAACAGGCTGGTGCGCACGGTGCGCTTGGGTCGTTTCCCCGCCAGCAAGGCAATGGCCCACAGTTTGTCTTCGTCGGAAGCCTCGGCAAAAAACTCGTGCAAAGCCCCAACTTTAAGGTTGATCTTGGTGGTTTGATCCAACCGCCGAAAGAGTTGTGCAAACTGCCTCATGCTGCCTTTTCAGAATTATCGGCCTCACTCATTTCGTTCAGCTCTCCTTCGAATTGGGTGCTTTCTGCACTTGCCTGGTAGCCTTGCTCCAACAGCCATTTGGTAAAAATGCTGGTATAGCCGTGCGTAGTGATAATTTTTTGTGCCCCGGTTTCGCGAATAGCAGTATTGACTCCCGGCCAATCTACATGATCGGAAAGGATGAATCCCCGGTCAACCGATCGTCTTCGGCGTGCTCCACGTAGGGCCATCCAACCGGAGGCAATGCCCTCTGAAAAGGGTTGAAATTTCTTTTGCCAGGCACTGCCAATGGCAGAAGGTGGCGCCAACACCAAACCTCCCTTGTATTCTTTTTTATTAATGTCTGCCGTTACCCGGCGGGTATCTGGCAGCACTACTCCGCTTTCGCGGAGCACTTCATTCATGTTTTCAATGGCTCCATGCGTAAACACTGGTCCGATCGAAGCATCCAGGTGGTGCAACAGCCGTTGGGCCTTGCCCAGCGAATAGCCTGAGAGAATGCTCACTTTACCCGCTTTCCGATTATTTTCCCACCATTGATTGATTTCCTGATGCACGGTAGCAGGGTCGGGCCATTTGTACACCGGCAAGCCAAAGGTGCATTCGGTAATAAAGGCATGGCACTTTACAGGTTCGTAGGCCGGAGCCAAGCCATCGTCTTCCAACTTATAGTCACCAGAAGCCACCCAAACCTCGCCTTGGTATTCCACCCGAATTTGTGCTGAACCGATAATGTGCCCCGCCGGATGAAAAGAAAATCGAACGCCCCGGTGCAAGAAAGTTTCGCCGTAACCATAGCCGGTGACGGAAATTTCCTGGCCCAAGCGGAACCGCAGAATGTTGACAGAATCATGGTGACAGGCATAGTGCTGATGGCCCGGTCGGGCATGGTCGCTGTGTCCGTGGGTGATCAGTGCTCTTTCAACCGGCCGCCACGGGTCGATATAAATATCAGCTATTGGGCAATAGATGCCGCTTTCGGTAAATTCAAGAAGGGCCATGGCAAATTGCTTCAGGGATAAAAACCCCAAATAAGGGATTGTGTTCTCCAGCTTGGATTGGCTTCCTCGAAGTTGCCTTAAATCAAGGGCTTGAGTTTTTATAATAAAATTTATCTTCGCTGGGCAACTTTTGAATTTAGGGTACCGTCTTGGCCTAGTTCAAACTCGAGTTACGGACTATTATGGAATTGCAACTGTTTAAAATTTCTGCCATGAAAACGTTGGCTAAACTATTTTTCGTCACCGTTGTCGCGGTATTGTTTGCCTTTGAAAGCAAGGCTTCTCACGTTGCCGGAACTGATATTCAATATCAGTGTGTCGGCCAGGATTCATTTTTGGTTACGCTCAACCTCTTCCGGGATTGTTCCGGTATTACGGTAGGTGCGACTCAAAACCTCAACTTTACCAGTTCCTGTGGAGGCACGGTGAATGCCATTGCCAACCAGGTGAGTGTAACTGAGGTATCTCAGCTTTGTCCTCAACAGCTGGTCAACAGTACTTGTAATGGTGGATTGCTCCCAGGGATGCAGCACTATATCTACCAGGCATTGGTGGTGCTTACTCCTCCTTGTAACTCTTGGACTGCTTCGTGGCAACAGTGCTGTCGGAATACCAGTGTAAACACCAGCGGTGGAAACATGTATGTGCAAACGGTGATGAACACCGCTACCAACAACTGCAACAACTCTCCGTCGTTCAACGCTCAGCCAATTCCTTACGTATGTGCTTTCCAAACGGTAAACTACAATTTCGGTGTAACTGAGCCCGATGGTGATAGTGTCGTTTACTCTTTGGCTCCTGCTTTGATCAGCGCCACCGGTGCTGTAACCTACAACTTTCCCTACTCCGTAACTTCTCCGATTGTTGGTTTGACCTTAAATACCCAAACCGGTCAGTTGACCTTTACACCAACCACACTCGGTAACTTCATTATTGTAGTACAAGTAGATGAGTACGATCCTGTATCGGGCCTGCTAATTGGTTCTACCACACGTGATATTCAGGTAATTGTAATTACTTGTACCAACAATCAACCGCTATCTACTGGTGCTACCAACTTTTCTGGAACAGGTAACTTGATTGACTCTAACTCCATTGAAGTGTGTTACGGTCAATCTTTCTCTTTTGAGGTACAATTCACCGATCAGGATACCATTGACTCGTTGCAAATCTCCTCGAACATTACTCAGATTCTTCCGGGAGCAACCTTCAACATTACACAGAACTCACCTACTGCTCAAGCAGCAGTCGTTAACTGGATTGCTCAGCCAGGAACACCTACATTCAACGTATTTAACATGGCAGTGAGTGATGGGGCCTGTCCGATACCGGGTATTTTGTCCATTACATTTGACATTACGGTACTCCCGGGGGTCTATGCCGGTGAGGACACGATAATATGTGGTAACAATACACAATCAGCACAGCTACAAGGTGTGGGGGCACCGACGATGACGTGGAGTGTCGTTTCTGGTCCGCCTATGGTAGTTGGAACAGGTGCAGGGGCCAACTTCTCCTGTAACCCTTGTGATAATCCCGTTGCAACACCAAGTGCCACCACGGTTTATCAATTATCGGGTGGAGGCTACAACGGCCCTTGTGATTCACTGGACACGGTAACCGTGTTTGTTGCTCCCGACTTTACCCTACAAATGCCGAATGACACGGTGATTTGTGACATTGACAGCGTAGTACTGGTTTCCAATGCTACTCCTTTCAATACCAACATCGATTGGTCATGGGATAATGGTACATCTTTGGACGATGACACCTTACTGTCTCCACAAGCTCAACCGAATGTATCTACAACGTATACCTTGACGGCAACTTCTAATGCCGGATGTATCAAGTCAGATACCGTTCGGGTAACGGTACCACCACCATTCCCACCAAACATTCAGGCAGTTGCCAACGATACCATTCTTTGCCTCGGTCAAAACACACAATTTGTTGCTGATCTTGGTACAGTTACTCCTGCACAATGTGGGGTAGCTCCTAACGGATGCCTTGGAACGGTTTCTCAGATCATTGTAGGTAACGGTACGGTTTCCAATAGCACCACAGGTTATCCAAGTATTCTGGGCAACTTCTTTGAAGCCGCCAAACACCAATATTTATACACCGCTGCAGATCTTAACGCAGCAGGTTTCACTGGTGGAGCCATCAATGGTTTGGCTTTCTTTATCGTAGGTACACCTAACCAAACGCAGTTTCAAAACTTCGAGATCAAAATCGGATGTGCCAACGCATCGGGTATTAGTGCATTCCAAACGGGTTTAACAACCGTATTCCCTGCACAAACCGTGACAGCAACTACGGGTTGGAATCAATTTAACTTTGCTTCTACTTACGATTACGACGGTGTTTCTGACCTGATCATTGATTTCTGTTTCAACAACGGCAACATCTTCATGAACAACGGTAACGCCCGGATTCGTTATACCACAACTACTTATCCTTCTGCGATCCACTCTTTTGGTTCGGATCCCAACTTGTGTAACGCTCCTGGTACTCCGATTTCAACTACTTCGCGCGCCAACATCCGGTTCTCCGTTTGTTCGGGTGCCGATCCACTGGCTTACACCTATCAGTGGACTCCAGGTTCATTGTTGAACAATACCACGGCTCAAACGCCTACCTGGTCGCCAACGGCAGTTGGTAACTACAACTATCAGGTTATCATTCAGGATACCTTCGGAGTATGTGCCGATACCACTGATACGCTTCCGGTAGAGGTTGTACTCACTTTTGATGCTACCATCACCACTGAAAGCCCTTACTGTGTATCAGGTCCTCTGGATACGTTGGCAGCCGCTACTGGTGGTGGCTCGTGGAGTGGCCCAGGTATTACCGATACTGCTAATGGCTTCTTTGATCCTACTACCCTTGTGCCAGGAACTTATATTGTTTCCTATGCCATTGGTGGAGGTTGTTCGAGTAGTGACACGGCAAGCATTGTGATTGCCCCTCCGCCAAACACCAACATCACAACCCCTGGACCTTTCTGTGTACTCGATAACTCGATTCAGTTGGCCGGAGTTGTTCCAGGTGGAACGTGGGGTGGACCTAACACCACAACTGCTGGTATCTTTAATCCAAGTGCAGCCGGTGTTGGTACTTTCAACATAACCTACAGCATCGACTCGGTTTGTGATGCCACTGGAACGCATCCAATTCAAGTAATTGGTGGATTGAACCCCGCGATTGGTAACAACCCGGATTTATGTATCAATGCACTTCCTGCATCCCTGAACCTTGATCCAAGTGCTGATCCAAACGGTATTTGGTCAGGTCCTGGTATTACCAGCGCCTCTTTGGGAACTTTCGATCCAAATATTGCAGGGCTCGGTAGTCACACCATTTTCTACACCCACCCTGGTGGATGTGGCGGTTCTGACTCGATCATTATCAACGTATTTGCTTTGCCAACGGCAGAGGTGACCGGAATTCTCGACGATTACTGTGATAATTTCACTGCACTCGTATCCCCAAGCGGTGGAACCAGTGGTGGAACCTGGAGCGGTTTCCCAGGCGTGAATCCAAATACCGGAGCCTTCGTGCCCAGCTCATTGAATTCCGCAAACAGTCCTTACACCATTACCTATTCGGTAAGTGATATCAACAACTGTACAGCCATCGATAACTTTACGTTCGATGTATTCGAAACGCCTCCTCCTCCATCGCCGGTGAGCACCAGCCAACCGTATTGTGAGGGTGAGACCATCAATGATTTGCAAGCTACTGTAACCGGTGCCAATACAGTGCAATGGTATAGCGATGATCAGTTGACCAACCTGTTGACCGACGGAATCAACTACAACGCAGGTGCCGCCACCTCGTCGTTTACCCTCTTCCTGACACAAACCGCACCCGATGCGCAAGGAGGTTGTGTAAGTGATCCATTGCCACTGAACATTCAGGTAATTCCAACTCCACAACCATCGTTTACCGCCACACCTTCAGAAGGGGTAGCTCCGTTGTTGGTTGACTTTACCAACACTACTTCTCCTCTGGGTGCCTACACCTACGAATGGGACTTTGCAAATGGAAACATTTCCACGCTTGATAGTCCAAATGAGACCTTTACCGAATTCGGTACTTACGGAGTAGTTTTAACTGCTACCGATGGTTTCGGTTGTGTGGGAACGGCTACGCGCAATGTATTGGTTGAGGTAAATGTTAATGCTACTATTCCGAATATCTTTACACCAAACGGTGACGGTGAAAATGACTTCTTCTTCATTGAATTCCTGGAAGGAACTAACGCTGTACAAAGCGTTGAAGGAAAAATCTTCAACCGTTGGGGACGTAAAGTAGCTGAGTTGAACAGCATTGATGCCCAATGGGACGGTGGTAATTCCGAAGACGGAGTTTACTACTACGTGGTCAACATCATTGCCGTAGACGGTACTGAGTACAAACTCAACGGACACGTAACGCTGCTTCGCAATCCGAACTAAGCAAAAAAGAACAACGATAAGACAAAGGCTGTTCTCTTCGGAGAGCAGCCTTTTTTGATTTACAGCACTTTTTGAAGCATGGAACTTGTTCAGGGGGACATTACCCAAATTCCGTCCGATGCCATCGTTAATGCCGCCAACTCCTCTTTATTGGGCGGTGGTGGAGTAGACGGAGCCATTCACCGTGCAGGTGGATCGGCCATTTTAGAAGCCTGTAGAAAAATCAGGGCACGACAAGGGAGTTGTGCTACTGGTGAGGCGGTTTACACCACAGCCGGTCACTTACCCGCAAAGTGGGTTATCCATACCGTTGGACCAGTTTGGCAAGGAGGAAATAAAAATGAGGCACAGCTTTTGTCTAACTGCTATGAAAATTCGCTGCGCATTGCAGCGGACTTACAAGTGGAGCACATTGCTTTTCCAAACATCAGCACCGGTATTTATCGGTTCCCCAAAGAACTTGCCGCCCAAATTGCTGTTCAATCCGTCAAAGCAACGCTACCTACCCTAAATTCTAAAATGAAAGTGATTTTTGTATGCTTCGATTCAGAAAACCATCAGCATTACCAATCTTTGCTTCACTAAACCTCTTCAACATGCGGGTACTATTGCTTTTGTCTGTCGTCCTCTTTTGCTCGTTTACTTCTTCCAACCCTCTCCTTCAAGAAGCAAATCCTTACACTTTCGACTCCATCCAGGAAGGAGTTAAAGTGTCTTCAAAAATGACACACTCCCGATGGAAACGGGAAGAAAGTCCGCTCATGTTGTGCCTCAAACTGCACAACACCAATACCTATGCGGTGAACTTTACCTTTACCATGGAGTTTTACCAATACGGTATGGTAGCGGAAACCATGGAACCGGTAACCGTTTGTTTAAAACCTGACGAAACCCTGGTGGGTCGCCGTGGTTCGCTGTGTTGGTTGTCGGAAAGCCTCGACAATGCGGTGCTACAGAGCGATGCTTTTGATTGGGAAATGAACGATGTTTCGGTTACGGCCCTGGAAACCGAATGCCCATAAAAAAGCCCACTCCACAGTGGAAGCAGGCTTCAATTCATTTATAGAAACGTTTCCTTAGTCAGGGAGAATCATCGTAAGGGAATCATCTTGCCACTGGATGATGTTGCAAATGCCGCCACAAGCCATGTGCATGCCCATTTGATTGCCTCCACACATGGGATTGTCAACAGTGGTTGAATTTCCGGTGTTCATGTCAATCAAGGTAATGTGGAGCGCAAGCATACCCGCAGGAATGGGTACGCAAACAATGGTGCCTGGCCCCGGAGGAATCACCATGGAAACACCGCCCAAAACGGTACACGGAACCCCATAACTGATCTCAACGATTTTATCACAAGGTCCTTCGTTTACAATGGCTACTTCGTTAGGGCCGCATTGAGCCGAAACGTTGACAGCCGTTAGCATCAGCCCCAATACGAGGCCAAAAGCAAGCATAGCTTTCTTGAACATATTTATAAAAGTTTGGGTGAATAATGGACCAAATATCTACCATTGCCATCGAGGAATCAACCCCATTTTCCCGCAACTTTAAGAATAGTACTTTTCCTGTTTTATACCTGTAAAACACGAAGTTAAAGTCCTGTCATTCACAATTTTGAAAGGATTCTCTCGTTCGAAATAGCAATACCAATCGATCACAAGTTGAATGGAAGAGGCGATTGAAAAGCAGCAGTTCTGTATTGGTACAATGCTTGCTATATCTTCTCCGATTTGTCTCATTGAAGAATGGAAGAAGGACCTCGTTCCTGACAAACCAACCCTATTTCGAAACAACGACAACCGAACTATCTAGCTGTAGATTATGAATGCCTTGTTGCTCTTACTTCTTTTTCCCATCACCGTGTTCACCGGGGAAGCTCCTGACGGAGTGCAACCTTGCAACGACACTCCTGCATTGAACGCTTCCATTGTTGCGTTTGTAGAGAGCAAGATGAAAAAGCGCGTAGGCCGAGGCGAATGCTGGGACTTAGCAGCTGAGGCATTGGATTTGGTAGATGCCCGTTGGGATCACCGCTATCGCTACGGTCGTGAAATCGATCCGGAGACCGACTGTGTATATCCAGGCGATATGATTCAGTTCAAAAACGTGAAACTATCCTATAAGAAAAAGGGAGGCGTGTATACGGAAACCATGCGGCACCATACCGCCGTAGTGTATGAAGTATTGGGCCCGGGACAATACCGCATTGCCCACCAAAATACAGGGTTCTCAGGCCGCAAAGTAGGCGTAAGCACCTTCAACCTCAATGACATGGTTCGAGGAAAGATTTGGGTTTACCGTCCTGAGAAATAGGCCGTTGGTGATACTTTAGGCCATCGGGAGTTTGATTTTACCTCCTCCCACTTTGCTTTTCTTTCCGTACTTCAATGGTCTGGTCATCGCGCATTCCAATGTTTTGGTGACGTATTTCCCATGGCATCCTGTTACTTCAAATACATTCTGGATAATCCCTTCATGGCTTTTTTAGCTTGATGGATGGCCAATAAGATTGGTATTGGACTACGTTTAGCGAAAAATCGCTAGCGCTCACAGAAATAGCCTTCTATGACGGAACATCGATTTGGAGAAAAAAAGAAGTTCGCACAATGCGGTTGCCGAAAAGCAAAACAGAGTAGGCACTTATCCAAATTCTCCATCATGAAATTTTTATCCATTACACTCTTGCTCATCGCAGGGTTGTTTACCGCTCAAGCGGCACAGGCCCAAGGAGTGCAAATCGTAAACAGCAGCACTTGTACAGTAACGTTCTCCTTTACTTGGAGCAGTTCCATTCCCTTTTGCACTGGTCCTACCACCACCAGTTCTCAAGTGATGGGTCCAAATTCCAACCTGCTTCTACCTTCCCCCTCACCTGGCGCTAAGGTGACCATGTTTCGAGTGGATTATCCAGGGCTTGCGCCAATCATGATTCCCTCCTTTTATTGCAATAATGGCCTTGCCGGAGGAAGCATCAACACCACTGGCTGTGGTACATGGCCTCCTGGCTTTGTTTCGTGGAATGACAATGCTCCTCATCTGTTCGCACCGCAAATTGTCGAGGCGCATTGATCCACTAAAAGCTATGCAAAAGGGTCATTTACATTGGTGAATGGCCCTTTTTAGCATAAAAAAACAGCGCAATCAAAGGGAAATTCCTTTTTGATTGCGCTGTTTTTGTAGCTCCGCTAAGAATCGAACTTAGATCTCAGGCTCCGGAAACCTGCATACTATCCATTGTACTACGGAGCCAAACGGCAACTGAGCCATTTTGGGTGTGCGAATTTACAAATTGCCCGAAACATGGGAAAGGGATTGCGAGTTGGAGTTCTCTGCCGACGACTTCGGTGCAATCAATTGAAAAACCGCTACTTCCTCTTGTTGAAGAGTTGCTTTTACTACAAAATGGGCTTCGATCCACGCTTTATCTTCCGGGTAGTTGGCAATGGCCCAATCTCCCGGTTTTAACGCTTCTAAAGGCTTAGATTCAAAGTCTTTACCCATGGCACGGAGGGACTTAAGGTAGTATTCATTGACATGGGGATACTTTGGTGCAACCACTACTCCTTGATCTAACTCTAATTGCCCCCTTTGAACGGTTCTCAAAAAGTAGGCGATGGCATAAACGGGTTTGTCCCAGTGCACTTCCTGAGGATGATAGGTGCGCTCTACGGCCATTGCATAGGGGTAAGCCAGTGAAATAATGAGCAACAAACTACACAGTGCCCACCTGCCTGGGTACCGCTGAAAGAAGCTGAACAACTGCCCGATCTTCGCCACCACTACCCATAAGAAGGTAGCCACCAAAGCCGCCATCCATGGAAAGGCCGGTGTATCGTACCATTGGATTTTGGTCTGCCCGCCGGATATCACTAAAAAGAAGGTAATTGCTGCCAGCACCGAAAACCAGGTAAAACGCTGCATGGGCCCCTTGGTGCCAAAAATTCCTGAAAGTGCTCCCAGTGGCACCATGAGCAGTACCAACCAATGCCAACGTCCTTCAATCCAATTGCTGAAATAGAAGCCAAATGGCGCCTGGTGACCTTCCAGCTTTTGCAGGTATCGCCCTCCCAACTCATTGTTCCAAACCGCCTCCAAATAGCCTGAAGCAGCCCCTTCGCGCAAGCCGTAATAGGCGGCAATTATCCCAATGAAAAGGCCGAAAGCGGCATATAAACCCGGAGTTTTAAGTAGGCTGAACAACTGTTTTCGCGCAATGGAATAAAGCAAGAATGCAGGAGCAAACATCAACCCTGCTACGCCTTTGGTGAGCACCGCACAGGCCAAGGAGAAGAAAGTAAGGAACACCCATTTTTGGCGTCTTTTGCCTTGATTTTCCAAGGCTAAAAACCAAGCCAGACCAGCCAAAGTAGTGAAAAGCGTGAGCGGAACATCATAGTCTCCGGTTCGGGAAGTATGCCAGCCCACAAACCCGGGGATGGTTACCAATACCATGGCAGCCGCAAATCCCCAAAAAGGAGATTGCAGCTGTTTCCAACCAAAACGAAACAAGGAATAACACAAGAACAGGGCGGTGAGGGCTACCGGGATTCGAAAGGCCAACTCTGTCCATCCCAGGCATTGAAACCCGATAGCTTGCCACCAGATGAGCAGCGGGGGCTTGGTGCTCCACAAATCGGGTTCTCCTTCGTAGTGCGTTACCAAGGCATTCCCATTTTCGGCCATTTCAATGGCACTGATCACCAGTCGGGCTTCGTCCCACATGCGAATTACCCATCCATCCAAATGTTGAAACAAAGGGAAGTAGAGCAAACCCAACAACAGGAGGGTAAGTCCAATCAATTGGAGCACGCGGGGCGACAATGCAAGATTTCTTTTCACAGGTATTCAAGGATGAATCGATGCCAAAACGGCATTCCTAATCTCCAAAGACGTAAAACTGCTAAAGTTAGTATTTGTAGCTCTTTTCAGCGAGGCCGCATCCCCCCAACCGTGTAACATTTCGCAATGGCCGAACGTAAATATTGGGCCTAATTTAAAGTCCCAGTGATATGGAATTGATATTTGAAAACGTACATGGAGGCGTTCGGTATGACCGAAAACGTCAGATTTTACAGTACAAATTTGTAGGAATGGTCCGACCGGAACTGGTGAAAGAAGTGACCGGAGCAGGCCTAAAATTTGCTGCAACAAACAAAGTAACCGGGTCTACTGCCGACCTGTCTGAGTTGAGTGGAACATTTACTGCTTTGAATGACTATCTCATCAATGAGTATTTTCCACCCATGATTCAAAAGGGCCTCATTTGCCATGCGATCATCGTGCCTCACGACATTTTTACCCGTTTTGCGGCCAACGCACTGCTTCAACGCATGGGTGATTTTACGATGCGTACGTTTGACAACGATGTGGATGCCATCCAATGGGTGCATGAAATGATTGGGGTGCCAGTGTCGTAGAAGATCGAACCAACAACAAAACCAGGAAGGTGTACTTGAAATTTAACGGTACACCTTTTTTATTTGGCGCGCTTCCAACATCAACAAACTTCCTTCAATCGAAATAGGCTGGGCCAAAGCTGCTTTAAAGTAACCTTGCACCCATACCCTGGATGCGGCTACATCCCCATCAAAACCTTCTTCACGGTGAAACTGAGTATTGGAAGCAGCATAATAAACCGTTCCGTTCTTCACCGAGTCCACCCGCCAAAGTTGGTAGGGAAACTCAGCATCATCGGTTTCTACTAACCACAGATCATGCTTTTGAGGCTGGTTCAACCATGCTCGGTATTGGTCGTTGCTCCCTCCGCAGGCCATAAGCGTTAGCATTAGCAAAGACCAGCCCATGGTTGCCAACCGGGCACATTTGGTTTGGTAAAACATATCGTCAAGCACCTTTCCTTCAAACCTATTGGATTCCACCTGATATTCCAAGGTTTATTTGTGCAGGATGAACGAAAACCGCCAGTGAACTGTTAGGGAGGCAAAGTCAAGTACATGGAAGCAGCAGTTGGTCGTCCGGATTTTGCAGATATCGAAAGCGGTGCTGAGTTCAACCGATGGTACTGGCTAAAGGAAGAAATGGCTGCCATTTGCAAGATGTGCGGCCTTCCGGCCAACGGAAAAAAATTTGACCTACGCGACAGGATCATGTATGCTTTGGACCACAACGGAGCGGTGATGCCTACCCGTAAGCCTCCCCGTAAGCGGTCTAAATTTAAATGGGCCAGTGCTCCCCTTTCTACCGAAACGATCATCACCGACAATGTTTCTTTCGGCCCTAACTTCAGAGGTTTTATGACCGGACAAATTGGGGCAAAGTTTGTTTGCCACAGCGATTTCATGGACTGGGTACGCGAAAACCACGGCAAAACCCTGGGCGATGCGGTAGCACAATGGGAAAAGCTGGAAGCTCGAAAAAACGACCCGGAGTTTCAGCGAAAGATTGCTCAACAAAACATGTTGGCCCAATACGTCCGTGATTTTTGGAAAGACCGCCCCGAAGGTTCTTTTCAGGAGGCGCTTCGCTGCTGGAAATGGAAACGGAGACAACCGATGGTAGACGGTCGTGTAGTTTACGGCAGTGGAGATTGGGATGCTTCCGGCCTCGCACTTCAAGAATAAATCATTGCACAGGCCCAAGATCGGCCATCATAAGCAGCTTAAAATCACTCCCAAAGCCTTATTTCAAAGGGGTTTGCAATTGCAAAGCTTTTGATATACGTTTGTTAAAAGGGTCGCTTCCCAGGCGAGCCAGGAGCAACGTTCTTTTCGTACACCTAAACCCATCACCTAATGAAAATATGCAAATCTCTGGGGTGGATGGCTAGTCTCACCATTGGACTAACCATCGTTTCCTGTACTCAGGAAAACCCTGTCTATGACAGCCCGAATGACCTTCTGAACCAGCCGGGCAACGCACCAACCACTGCACCAAGCAACTACAACAACGACTTTCAACTGGTCGAGGTAGACGCTTCTACGGTTAATCCCGAAGATGGAGCCGATCTCGTAGTTACGGGTGTTAAAGCCGAACCTCGGGTTTCGATTGAAAGTTACCTAAAGGCAAATCCAGACCTCAGCCGCGAGGAAGTGATGAAAACCCATCGCGTAGTTTCTTATGGTCCCAAAGGGGAAGCTATGATTGCACGCATCGGTTGGGTAGAAATCACTACCCCTGGTTCTACCAACCTCGGTTCGTTTATTCCAGCTGGTTATGTAGCCAGCACTGACGCCAATGGTGGTGTTGCCAGCAACGATCCGATCTACGTTGGCAAAGATTGGGAGCACATTCCCATCGGACGCAACAAAACCAAGTACAAGCCGAAAGGATGGCTGCACATCTTGGGCGGAGATGACAATACCAAATACATCCCACCGGGCTATGAGCACATTCCGATTGGCCGGAACAAATCCAAATACAAGCCTAAAGGATGGTTACACATCTTAGGAGGACCAAACAACACCTTGTACACTCCTCCTACCAGTGATAAAACCCCTATTGGCAACTAAATCTTAGCTATCAAGTTGCTCCTGCGCTAAAAAGCCAATAAAGTCATCAACGGATTGCATGCTGTTCAAAACCTGATTTTGAGCAGCGGCAATCCGTTTTTTTGATCTATACGCCCAATGAACATCAAACCCAATTTCGTAAGCATGCTTCTATTGCTGTTGATTTCGGCCTGCCTTAGATGCAAACAGAAAACACCGGATCAACCACTCTCTTCTTTTTTCACCAACGAAGGATATATTCGAAACCTGTATCAGAACCTGGACATGGCAGACTCCATCGCTGTTTTTGACTACCTCTACAGTCAACTGCCTCCGGAGATCACCATTTATCCGTCAGAAAGCGTTTACTATGTCCGGTTCAACCGGATGTCTAAAACCTATAATGCCACCCTCACCTTTTACCCCCACGAACGCGACAGTGGTAGCATAGGATTTGGCTATGTTTCCCGCACGGAGCACAAATCCAGGCAAAAGTTTTACCCTGGCGAAGAAGGTGGAGCGCACAACTTTACTGCGGCTGATGGCTTTTCACTACTCAAAAAAAGCCCGCATACCTATCAAATGAGCTATCGTAGCAAACAGGTGACGGTTCACCTGCACCCATTGAAATATCCGCCATCGGCCAGCATCGCACTGGCACCGGGAGAAGAATTGATCAGCGCTACTTTTGACGAGTCGGGGCTTCAGTTTTACCTCGTTTTCAACGATAGTATCGACCGGCTCTTTTGGGTACTCAACGAAGACGAGTACGTGCCCGAAACTTTTCACCACCATTCGGAGAACGTCGTAATCGGCGATCGGACCGAGTTTGCGTTTTACCAGGATCGGGAAAACAACCGAAAAATAATGGTAGGCGTAGAAGGTCAAAACGTACTGCAAAACAATTGGTACGACGGTCCTTTCGACCATTTGCCCGATAACCTGGTGGCCAACGGGCAACTCAACCTAAAACCCTACCTCGAAAAACATTTCCCCAACCACAAAGACAAATTGGACAAATACGGGTGGTTCACCAACAAAAACTACAAATCCAGGGTGGCCTTGGCACCCTACTCGGTCTATTTTCAAGCGTCAGACCTCGATTTTGTGGATAGTCTGGCCGCCATCGATTCACTGCCTGCACATACTTTCCTGCGCTACATTACTTTCCAATCTTTCGATGTGCCCAAAAGCTATTACACCGGAGAATAATTGGATCAGATACGGTCTACCATCACCTTGTAAGTGGGGTCTTCCACTACATTGACATCAATAATTTGCTCTGCATTGGCCAACAATTGCAAGCAATCCGGGCTAAGGTGCTTGAGGTGAACGGTTTTTCCTACTTTTTGGTAGCGCTCCGTAATTTTATTCAATGCTTCTATGGCCGACATGTCGACCACCCTGCTTTCTTCGAAGTCGATGACAACTTCTTCCGGGTCGTTTTGAATGTCAAATTTTTCGTTAAACGCAGTGACTGAGCCAAAAAAGAGCGGTCCATAGATCTCGTAATGTTTTACGCCCTTTTCATCGATGCGCTTGCGTGCCCGAATGCGCTTGGCGTTGTCCCAGGCAAACACCAGGGCCGCGATGATTACGCCTACCAATACGGCCAAAGCAAGGTTGTGCAGAAACACCGTGACACCGGTAACCATCACCATTACAAAAATATCGGACTTGGGCATGCGGTTGATGGTGCGCAAACTGGCCCATTCAAACGTGCCAATGGCCACCATAATCATCAAACCGGTAAGCGCGGCCATGGGCACCATTTCGATCAGGCTGGAACCGTACATGATGAACACCAACAACATTAAAGCGGCAAAAATTCCCGATAGTCGGGCCCGGGCTCCGGCGGAGATGTTGATGAGGCTTTGTCCCAACATGGCACAACCACCCATTCCGGAAAAAAGGCCGGAAAGGACATTGGCCACCCCTTGCGCCACTGCTTCTTTGTTGCCCCGCCCTCTGGTCTCCGTGATTTCATCGATGATGTTGAGGGTGAGCAAGCTCTCAATGAGCCCCACTCCTGCTACAATTGCAGCATAGGGAAAAATGATGGTCAGCGTTTCCCAGGAAATGGGCACTTCCGGCAGGTGAAACGGTGGAAATTCCCCTTTTATGGAAGCCATGTCACCGACAGTTTTGGTATCAATATCAAAGGCTAACACCAATCCGAATACGACCAAAATAGCTGTTAACGAAGCTGGAACTACTTTGGTGAGGCGGGGCAATCCCCAAATGATGAGCATGGTCACCAGCACTAATCCGAGCAAAACCAGGAGTGGAGTTCCGGTCAACCACGCGCCATCTTCGGTTTTAAAAATGCCGAGTTGTGCGGTAAAAATGATAATCGCTAAGCCATTGACGAAGCCAAAAATGACCGGATGGGGCACCAGACGCATGAGTTTCCCAAGGCGCAAAAATCCGGCGGCTACTTGCAGTATTCCGGCCAGAATTACGGTGGCGAAAATGTATTCTACACCGTGAGAAGCAGCGAGAGCAGCAATCACCACGGCTACCGCTCCGGTAGCTCCTGAGATCATGCCGGGCCTTCCTCCCAATATGGAAGCCACTAACCCCATTACAAATGCGGCATACAAACCAGTAAGTGGTTCTAATCCTGCCATCAAGGCAAAAGCTACGGCTTCGGGTACCAAGGCCAGGGCAACGGTTAAACCGGAAAGGATTTCGGTTTTATAAGCTACCTTTTGGGAAAGGTCGAAGAGGTTAAAGTACTTTTTCATGCTCGTCGATTCAATTTCATTCCTGTACTTTCGGCCATTATCGGCCTCTTTGCAACATGAAAGCGATTTTTACGACTATTTGATCCGCCCGATTCAGTCGCTCCGCTTTTAAAATAAGCGCGCGAAAGTAGGGATTTCTTTAAATTGGATCACCCAATAAACCAAGAATCGAGTATGATCTCTCCGCTGTTTAAAAAACTGAACTACAAGGCACAAGAAGTGGTTTGCATTCTCAACGCACCCCATGAATTTGAACCAGAATTAAGGGCCATTGAAGGTCAGGTAAAAGTCGTTTACCAACTGGATGCCAGCTGTCCACTGACGTTTTTCCTGGCTTTTGTTCAATCGCCTGAAGAAGTGGAAGCCCTGGCAACTACCGTAGCTCAACAACTGGAAGGTGATGGCATCGTTTGGTTTGCTTATCCTAAGAAGAGTTCGAAAAAATATAAAGCCAGCATCAACCGTGATGCCGGCTGGGAGAGCCTTGGTAACGAAGGTTTTGAGCCCGTAAGAGCGGTAGCCATCGATCAGGATTGGAGCGTGATGCGGTTCAGAAAGGTAGATTACATCAAAACCATGACCCGCAACCCGAAAATGATCTTATCAAAAGCGGGCAAGGCCAAAATCCAATCGGGCAAAAAGTAATGGGATGCAACCGTTGGAGAAATGGATTCAGATTGGTCGATTGTTAGCCGTTTTGGGGCTTGGTCTTTTGCTCTCTTTCGCGCAAGGCATATTCGATAACAGCTGGTTTTATGCCCTTTTCCTCTGTAGCTCAATTTCCTTAGTAAGCCTTTTATTGGGCTATTTAATCCACGGTTTGATACACAACGCCTTCTCTCCATTTACCTTCCCCGGGCTGTTTGGATTACTCATTTCAGTTTCGCTTTTCGGATGTTCGTTGGCCGATGGCCAGCCAGAAAACAATCAGAAAAAATTAGAGGTGGAGTTAGATAGAACGTCCATCCCGCCAATTGCTCCGTCCAGCGAATCACTCCAAGCGCCAAGTGCAGCAATTGTTCAACCGCAAAAGGATTCCTTATCGATCCTTGTTTCCAAGGCCCTGAAAAGTCAGGAGGTGCCTCCTTATTTCAAAGAGGTGTACCGCAACAAACAGCTGATGCCTGCAAGAGACGACAGGATCATGCTTGCCTTAACGGATAGTCTGCATCGGATGGACTCTCCCCACCATTATTTCTATTTTCTGGCACTTACCTACTCCATGCGGGGTTCCGATGGTTTCTATTCAGATGGAGTCAGCGGGAGCAGTTTTAGCTTCCTGGAAGAACACCTTGATCAATGGCTCTTCTACTCCGAACGGTCACACGATCTGGAAGAAATAGATTTTATTTATTGGGCGCAGAGTATTGTTGGAGAGCTATTCATAAGCGAACCAAAGCCCCTGACACAAGCCCTGCAACGCCTGGACCATCAATGGGAGTCAAGGGCCGAGGACTTAGGAAAAAGTGACACCTACCGAAAGCTAAAAACACGCCTTTGGCAGGTTTTCCGAAGGGTTAAAGAAGGTAAGCCTTCCATCCCTGAACAGTTACTTCAACCCGCCGAAGTAACCACTGAAGTGCGCAAAGGGAAATTTTCAACGGCTTTTCTATCGAAACTACCCGAACTGTTCCCAGCCTACCATTCCGTAGAACTTTTCCCTCAAGTAATGGTCCTCAACTATACAGATACGGTAGAATTTCCGCAGCCTATTGCTTACAACGACACAGTATTTTTTCAAGCGGAAGGCTCCATGGAATTAGCGCTTTTCGCATTGCATCCAGGTAGTTTGGGCTATCGCATCCGATGGAAACAATCCGATGATACCTTAAGTAGCCGATCGGGAGAAACGCACCTTCAACCGCTATTCTTCTACGGTGCAGAATCAGACACCGATCCTGAAAGTGGATTAGCTTACTTCTCAACGGAATACTTTGATGAAGGCGATAACTGTGCTTTTTCTATCCGCATTGGGAAGCGGGAAAGTAATGGCATACGGCTGGTAAAGGTTACCAATAACTGCGAAAATTGGCTCCCGAAATTGGAATTGCAGCAAAGTCCAACGCTTGTCGAACGCTAAGCCTCAATCATCCAAAACGGAGAGTGCTACCGTCAAAGCCGATTGCAAATGGTCGGGGTCATCGGCTACTTTAGAAATGATCTGAAGCCCGTTGTAGAAGGTGAAGAGGTGGGTGGCAATGCTTTTTAAATCTTTGCCCGAATTGATCTGTCCCCGGTCGACCCCTTGTTGCAGATAGGCTTCGAAAATAGTTTCCAGCCTTTTCCGGTTCTCCACCAATATGGTTTTTATCTCCGGATCGTTCGGCACCAGCTCGGTGGTGGTATTGACCGAAAAACAGCCTTTTCGTTCCGGATCACACATGGTTTCATTGCACGCGCCCAGCATGAGTCGAAACAGACCTTCTTTCACGTTTTCCTCCGAGGCCAAAAAGGCTTTGACCTGGGAAATACTGTCTCTTCGGTATCGCTGAAAGGCTTTTTGAAAAAGCGTTTTTTTATCGCCGTAAGTACCGTACAAACTGGCGCGATTAATGCCTAAATGCTCTACCAAATCTTGCATAGAGGTAGCATGGTAACCGTTTTTCCAAAACAGGTTGACCGCTTTTTCCAATACAACGGATTCGTCGAAAGCTTTTGTGCGTGGCATAAAAAAACACCTTTGGGTGTCGGAATAAACCGACACCCAAAGGTACGAATAGGCTTGTTAGATCGGATACACCAATATCATCCGACCAAAAGTGGGTTGACGTTGGTGCCACCATCGATGTTGTACTCACCGCCAGTGATGTAAGAGGCATCATCGGAGGCCAGAAATACCACAAGTTTGGCAATGTCTTCGGGTGTTCCAAAGCGCTTGAGGGGAACCCGTGCCTGAATGGCTTGCGCAAATCCGTTCAGTTGCTCTTCTGACATGCCGGTTTTCCCAAAAATGGGGGTAGAGACCGGTCCTGGGTTCACGGCGTTTACCCGGATACCGCGTGGCGCTAACTCGGTGGATGCTGTACGGGTATAACTGTTCATGGCCGCCTTGGAAGCTGCATAAATCGCCGTATTGGGCATGCCGGTATAAGCGTTGATGGAAGACAGGTTAATGATCGATCCGCCATCTTTTATAATGGGAAGAAACTTTTCAATGGTGAAAACGGCTCCTTTGAAATTGATGCCCATTTGGTGATCAAACATTTCTTCGGTGACCTGCCCTATCGGAGCAGGCGAAAAAATACCTGCATTCACGAAGAGAATATCAATTTGCCCGTGTTTGGCCTTTACCTCTTCTACCAAATGATCAATGGCATTCAAATCGCTTACGTCAGCTACCACCCCGGTTAGGCCTAACTCTGAGGCGGCCTGATTCACCCGGTCGGAGTTACGGCCTGAGATGACTACGGTGGCTCCGTGCGCTTTTAATGCTTGAGCGGAAGCATAACCAATCCCGCTGTTTCCGCCGGTTACTACGGCTACTTTTCCTTCTAAAGAACTCATGATAATTTATGTTTGAGTGGTTTTAATATTTGTTTAAGAACGATCGTTCCAATCCAAACGTAATTATTTCTGAACGATCGTTCCAAATAAAATAACAGTTTATTTTTAAAACCACTTTAATTCCCTCATCTTGAGAAGATTAAAAATTGAATTCCCGATAGAAACCGAAAAATGGAGACGAGTTTGAACTTATTTTACCGCAGCAGCTGCACCGTACCGTTATAGGTTTTCCGAGGCGTGGCCGATTCGAGCACATAATAATAGGTTCCGGCCGGAAGCTCTCCTCCTAATTGGTGGGTCCCACGCCAGTCGTTTTGGTAGTTAGACCGCTGGTAAACCACGCGGCCCCAACGATTGAGCACTGTGAAGTCGGAGTTGGGCCGTAGTCCTTGCACAAAGAACACATCGTTTTGCTGGTCGTTATTCGGCGTGAAAACATTGGGAATATCCAAGGCCAACCAAATTTGAAAGTGCTCCTCCAAGAGGCACCCTAACGAGTCGATTACCTCTACTTCATAGTAAGAGGAATCCGTAACCACCACCAAATTGGAAGGGCAGTCCTGGCATGCAATGTCTTCGGGAACTATCCAATTGTAATTAGTACCTGCGGAGGGCTCTAACACCACAAATTCCCCATAAGGAACTGTCCGCTCCGTGAAACTTGGCGTTTCCTGAAAGGGAACGAGGCGAAAATTGTCCATGCAGAGGTTTCCAAAATACTCCGGCAGAGAAACGTATTCCAACTCAAAAAACAGGAACTCAAAATCACTGTTCATCGGCCGTACGGTCACCTCGTAGGTTTGCCAATTGGTATTTGAAATCGGATCGGAAGACCACACCAACTCACTGCGGTCACAACCGGTAGTGCTGCCCCACACCTTGATTATCAATGGGTTATTGTAATCTACCCAACCGTTGATACCGCCGTTGTGGCCAAAGTTTTCTGACAATGCAAGGTCCATCTGCAAGGTGTAACACTCCCCTTGTGGCAGTGGCTCAAACAATCTGCAGTGTACGTCTTCTTTGGTATTGGCATTGTTTCCATCATTACCCCGGGCTACCATGGTGATGTATGATTCTCCATCAGAAGGAAAAAGGCTTACGTTCCAAGACCCTGGTTGGGTATCGGGAGAACTTTTCCAATGGCAAGCTTGCCAGTCCCAGGAGGGCAATTGATGGGGCCTTCGAAGGCCCTCAAAAGAAGGATTTTTGATGAGGTTCGCACTACCTATAGCAGGAAAAGCCAAGAGAAAAAGCAGCAGGAAAAAGTGGTTACAATTGAGGCGAGTCATGGTGAATAATTTGAAAAGTTGTTGGGGACTTCTCATCCCGAACACACCAATAATCGCGCCCATTTTCGCAACCTGTAGGGCACAGATATTAACGTTTAAAAAAAGATCAACACCGGCTTTTGCATTAGCCGATAGCGTTAACTAAGAACTGAGGTTTTTAGTATGCATTCCAAGCAACAAATTACCTTTTAGGGCTCTGTCGATATCCCAGCAAGGCTCCAAGCAATACAACCATCGCATATCCAATTAGTGGCAAAGCCGAGCTGGCTTCGCGCATGCCCAGTCGGGTGAAAGGTTCAATGAATACAACAGCAAGAGCAGTGGCCATCACCGCTACCAAATAGGTGCGCCAAAACCCTTTTCGAGGTGCATTGCCCCAATGGTTCCCTGCTTTGAACACCAACCAAGACAGCAACGCAATGGCCCCTAAAATGGCGAATGTAATGGCCAACACCAATCCAAGAGCGGCTTCTATGGAAATGGTGGGGCTATCGGCAATTATCCAAGCGGGAAAACCAACGATATCCACAATCGCGAGATTCGTTTGAACCAAACTTACCGAAAGATTAATGGAATAGGGAAAACCCAATGGTCGTACTCTTTTGCCCGTTTAATCAAGGCGTTGATCGCTTATAAGGAGGGTGGTCTCTGTGAACCAGATTTTTAACCAAAAAAACTGAAACTACTGAGCTGCTTGTGGGCTCATGTCAGAGCGCTTCTTCTTGTTTTTCAAATAGGCGTTGCCAAAGACGGAGAGCAATACCAAAAGGGCTCCTACATAAAACATGGGGCTCATGAATTCGGAACTACCGAAAATTACCAAAGCCAACAAGATACCATAAATAGGTTCCATGTTGATGGCCATGGATACCGAAAACGGAGGAATTTCTTTCATCACTGCTACGCTGCCAACGAAAGCCAATGAAGTGCATATCAGACCCAGAATCAACATATAAATGAGGTCTGTGGTAGTCATTGAAAAACTCTCCACCGATAACCCTCCAGTGCACACAAAATAGATTCCAATGGCCAGGAATCCACCCAGCAACTCGTACATGGAAATGGTGCTGGCATCGTGTTGTTTCACCAATCGACCGTTGATGACCGTGAAAAGCGAAGCCAAAAAAGCAGAGACAATTCCATAGAACATGCCAAGGCGATAGCCTCCTTCTACCTGGAAAATGACACCCAAGCCAACAATGACCAACCCGCTGAGCGCGACTTCGTAACCGATGACTTTTCTGCGATACACAATTGGTTCAAGGATGGCAGTGAACAAACTGGCGGAGGAGATGGCCGCCAGCGTGACTGAAACATTGGATACTTCTATGGCTTCGAAAAACAAAATCCAATGCAGTGCAATGACAACTCCTGCACCCAACAATTGAAAGAGTTGCTTTTTACCTACCCGAATCGATTTCCGTCGAAAGAGCAGGAAAAGCAGAATACCGAAAAAACCAATGCCCATGCGGTAGAGCACTTTGGGGCCGGTACTCAAGGTGATGAGTTCTCCAAGGATGGCAGTAAACCCAAAGATGATTACAATGCCATGTAGGTAGAGGTAGTTTTTGTACCGGCGGAGCCACTCGATCATTTTAGCGCTGGTTAGAATTTCTCCGGTTGGAACCGGAAAACGGGCTATTTGTTTTCTTCCTCCGAGTCGATTTCGGTAACACCGCCGGAAACAATGAATTTCATCACATCTGCCGGAGAAGCATCCAGCGGGGTGATGTTCTCAGAAGGAACAATAAACAGGTTGCCACTAAAGGCATAGCTATGAGGTAGATAAACCGCTACTTTCCCGCTTCGAACGCCAATATCTTCCAGGTCGGATTGGGTAACAAAGCCCAACTTTTCAACATCCGATTCGCGGCTCAGTTTCACCAACACTGGCCGATTGAACCGTTTTTTCTTTCCCACAAAAGCCGATACCAAGTCTTGGATCGCCGAATAAATGGTTTTGATCAAAGGGGTTCGTTCTATCCATCTTTGGAACAACCGAATGAAAGGCTGTGCAATAAGGGCGGAACCAAGGGCTCCAAATAAGGTCAACAAAATCAACAGGGTGAGAAAACCCAAACCAGGCAATCGCACCGGGAAACCACCAATCTCTTCCGGTAGATAGTCGCGAAACAAGCCGTCGATCAAATCAAACAAACGGTAGATCACGTATACCGTTACTGCAAAAGGTACGGTGAGCAGGATGCCCTGCAACAAGTAACTCCCCAGTTTTTTGAAGATCGATTTCATGATGCGAGGCGAAATTAGAAAGTTTTAGCACGCCAATATTAAACCATTGTGAAATGTAACAGTCAAAGCTTCAAAACCAGAAAACAATCGGCCTTATGAAATTGAAACACCTATTCTCCGTCCTGATCTTATCGCTATCGCTTTTGAGCTATCAAATGGCCGAAGCACAAGTAGTAGTAAAGGTGCGTCCTGCCAGACCGGCAAAAGTAAAAGTGAAACCTGTGAAGGTGCGGGCAGGGCATACCTGGGTAGCAGGCCACTGGAAATACAACGCACGTAGAAACCGCTATATATGGGTGGAAGGCACCTGGGTGCGCACCCGCCCGGGACACCGCTACCAGGCCGGCCGGTGGGTAGCGGTTCGAGGCGGTGGCCATCGATGGGTATCCGGAGTATGGGTAAAGGTATAACTCGGGTTAAGATTGGCCCGATGGTGGGGTTGGGAACTTTGGTAGATGGGGGTTCTCCGACTTCAGTGCCGGAGGGGAGGCGATTAAAATTTGCCTGCCTTCCGGCTTTTAATTTTCACGGAGTTCTTTCAATGCTTCCCGATCAGCCTTTTTCAGAGAGGCTACCACCATGTCATAACTGTGATCGATCCACTCCCGTAAAGTATCGTTGCTCACTGAACCGTCTACAATCACCGTATTCCAGTGTTTTTTACTCATGTGGTACCCCGGAATAACGCACGGATGTTGTTCGCGCAATTCCAGTGCTCGTTCGGGATCGCACTTTAAATTCATCCGAAAATCGGTATACTCCAAACCGGTCAGGGCAAACATTTTGCCCATCACCTTCAGCACCAGCGTTTGATTGTCAAATGGAAATCCTTCGGTGGTGCCGGGCTTACGCAGGCAGTAGTCCCGAAATTCTTCAATGTTCATAATTCAAGAGCGGAACTGAACGTGAACTTTTGATGGAAGAGAGGATGATGTAGGATTGCATGTGGCCAATTTCATCAATCGTACTCAAGCGCTCGGTAATCAATTGGTCGAAGGCCGCAATGTCTTTGGTCATCACTTTGAGCTGGTAATCAAATTCGCCCGTCACCTGGTAACATTCTACGATTTCTTCAATTTCCATTACTGCCGTAATGAAATTGTGGATGGCATTTTCTCGCTGCCGTGCCAGCGAAACTTCAATGAAGGCCTGGAGGCCAATGCCCAACTTTTCGTGATTGACTTGGGCGTGATAACTGGGAATATAACCCCGCTTTTCCAATTTTCTTACCCGTTCCAGGGTGGGAGCCGGAGACAACCCAATTTCCGAAGACAATTGCAGGTTGGTGATCCTACCGCGCTCCTGTAGGATGCTTAAGATTTTTAAGTCGATCGCATCAATTTTGTCAGCCATGCAGAATAAAATTCTAAAATTGAGGGATTATCCCCGTTTTGACCGGCCTAAAATTAGCGATGCAATGGATTTCTACCAAAGAAAATTTGGCAAATTGTACAAAACCGGACGTGAGGGAGACGCATCGTTCTCAAATGGAGCGAATTGCAGGTTGAGCAAATAATCCCCATCTGCCACTTCTGCAGGAGCAAAAAACATTTCTGTGATGGTACGAAGGGTATCGGTGGCCTCCGGGTAGTTCCAAAAAGCACGGTGCGCAGCCAAAGCGCCACCGTCTTCTTCCCGGTCTACCGAGGGCGTATCAATAAGGAGGTGCATCACTCCTTGTTCCCGAAGCCATGTGGCTGCCTCAGCTTCCACATAGGGTGGATTGGTGTGCGAATAATTGAATTGTTTTTTAGACAGTTCATTGGGCAAGGTACGCACCAACAAGGCTTCCGTCACTCCATTGGGCAACATCGATTGCAATTGATCAAGACCAATCACGCGATCGCCATTCTCCTTTACATTTGGCGCCACAGAGATCAACCGAGCAGCAAAGAAAAACTGCTTCATCGCTTGATTGACCGAATGGGGTTCGGCACTGATGTGCCCCACGCATTCAGTGTGGGTGGAGTGCCCGTGTGGGTTGAATCCAATGTTTCGGAAATTAACCGATCCTCCTTGGTTGACATCCCCCACAAATCCGTCCATCACCACCGGCTCGATGGTTAAAGGCGGTAAGTACCAGGCCCTCAACGTATTCTCTCCCGCTACCATCGGAATGGACAGGTCAATCGGATCGTGGAGATCAACGGGCACATCGGCATCGCCGTGACGGAGGTAAACAATCATAGGAGGTCGTTTTCGAGGGCAAAAAGATCACTGGCAATCCGATCGGCCATGCTTTTTCCTTCAGAGGTGACAAAGAAACGGTTTTCTCGTTCCTCTAAATGTCCCTTTTGGAGGTAAAAGCGGGATTCCTTTCGCAAATGGTGCAGGGCGGTTTTCCCAAAATCCCGTTCGATATTTTCCAGGTCTAAACCCCAAATGGTGCGCAGCGAGAGCAACACCCGCTCGTTGAACCGGTCGGTAAACGTAAGCTCTTCTTTTTCGGCAGGCGATTCACCAGCATTTAAAGCCTTGAGGTAGTGTACATTGTTGGCCACATTCCATTGCCGCGATTGCCCATTGAAGGAATGGGCCGAAGGACCAATGCCCAAGTAACTTTTCCCAAACCAGTAAGCTGTATTGTGCCGTGCGTAGCGCCCCTCTCGGGCCAGGTTCGAGATTTCATAATGCTCATAACCCGCAGCCTCAAATTGCCGCGTCAGTTCGGCCATTTGCTCTTTGGCCGCCTGATCATCGGCCGGGGTCACTTTGCCCTTCTTCACCTGATGGGCCAGTGCTGTTCCCGTTTCTACCGTAAGGCAATAGGCAGACAGGTGTTCCGGCCGATATTGCAAGGCCTTTTCCAGATTTTCGATCCAATCGGCCTTGGTGCGATCCGGTAATCCATACATCAAATCAATGCTGAGGTCGTCAAAACCTGCATCACGGCATTTATCGATGCAAGCATGTGCCTCCGCTGCCGAATGGGCCCGGTTCATGGTCTTCAAATCCTCCTCTAAGAAACTCTGAACTCCTATGCTCAGGCGATTGACCGGACTTTCGGTTAAAAACTTGAGGTATTCGCCTTTAAGATCATCCGGATTGGCTTCTAAAGTGATCTCAGGTCGCTCCACCACTGGAAAAAGTCGAAAGATGGTTTCGAAAATGCGATCTACGTGTTTGGGTTCGAGCAAAGAAGGGGTACCGCCCCCAAAATAGATGGTTTCTACCGGAGCGTCTTCCAGGTAATCTTTCCGGCTTTCCAATTCCTGTATCAAAGCATTTACCATAGGCTCCAGTTGCCGGTGCGAAGTGGCAAAATGAAAATCGCAGTAGTGGCAAGCCTGCCGGCAAAACGGAATGTGGAGGTAAATCCCCGCCATTTTTACTGGTTGAGAACGATACGAAAAGTGGTGCCTTTGTTGACTTCGGAACGCTTCACGAAAATTTTTCCGCTGTGGTAAATATCGATGATCCGTTTGGTCAGTGACAGGCCAAGGCCCCAACCTCGTTTTTTGGTGGTGTAACCCGGCTCAAAAACCGTTTTCAGCTTGCCGGGAGGAATGCCTTTACCGGTATCTGAAATGTCGATGATCACTTGCCCCGATTTGGTGCTCACATCCGCTGTGATCGACCCTGAACCGCCCATGGCATCAATCGCATTTTTACACAAATTTTCAATCACCCACTCAAACAGCTGCACATTCAACTTGGCCATTATGTTTTTTTCGTGCGGCACATTTACGGTAAACTTCACTTTGCTCGAAGAACGCGTTTTCATGTATCCCATCGCATTACCTAAGATTTCCGCCACATTTTGAGGCTCCAAAACCGGAGTAGAACCAATTTTAGAAAAGCGGTCGGTAATGGTTAACAAACGAGACAGGTCTTTGTCAATTTCTTTGCTGACGGAAGGGTCAATTTTGTCCTTCAAGAGTTCCATCCAAGCCAACAAAGAACTGAGGGGTGTGCCCAATTGGTGGGCCGTTTCTTTCGACATGCCTACCCACACCTGGTTCTGCTCCACCCGTCGGGCGGTGCTAAACATCAAATAGGCTACAAACATAAAAAGGCCAATGATGGCAAATTGAAAAATGGGATAGAGCTTCAATTGCGTCAGCAGAAAAGAATCGCTGTAGTAGATGACTGAAGTAGAATTGTCTCCATAATCCACCTTCAAGGGTTCGTTTTCGTCTGCCATGGAGGCCAACATATCTTCCAATAGGTCTGCGTCTTTGATGATGGAGGAATCCACATTTCCAAAGCCAATCACCTTCGTGCTATCGGAGTTGATCAAGATAACCGGTACCGAAGCCGAGTTGATCACTACTTCAGAGATAAAAGATTCTTGAAGGTCATCAAATACGTTTTTTAAATCTGAAAAAATGCGGGAGTCTTTGTAGTACAAATATTCTTTAAAGTCGCCCGGATAACTTATTGGTATTGGTGTGTGGGCTAAGGCCATGAATTGTAACTGCTCATGAATATAGCGAGCAGAATCAGTCACGTTTTCCCAATCTAAGTTACGTTCCTCTTTGAAATTGCCTTCATCGTCTACTAAGATCACCGGAACGGTAGTATTGTTGCGCAGAACTGACGAAATGAAAGTGAGGTCGGTGAAGGTATTATCGTTGTCAACTGCAATTTCTGTAGCTTCTACCCAAAGCTTCACCTTTTTTGTTTCCTCCTCTCCCAGTTGTTCGAACAACTCGCCAGTTACCTTCACCAGATTGGCCTTTTTTTGGATGGCCTCAGCCCATAGCTCTACTTTTTGGCGTTCTTCTTCAGCAATTTTCTGAACCAATCCATTGGTATACCACAGCGAAACGCCCACAATGATCAAGGCCACAATGACCAGAATTCGCTTCCACAGCTGTTTTTTAGAGTAGATATTCACCTTTTAATCCCCCTTGATTATTGGCAAGTTAAATGAAATTTTCCTTGAATTATTGTGCCGGCCGGGCACTAGTAATCGTCGTCCTCGTCGGAAATCTCTTTGGTGCCAAAGTCACTTTGCTTTTCCTTGCTTTCCATGAGGTGGAGCAATTTGTTGAGGGTAGCATTGGAGGAGAGGGTGTCTTTGGTGGTTGGAGCCGGAGCCGCGGCCTTGGTTAAGGTGGTGTCCTCTTCCCATTCAATCACAAAATCCATTTCCTTTTCGGGTTCCACGGGTTCGGGATGAAGGGTCCCATTCTTCAATTTTTCAATTTCCTTTTTCACGGCCGTTTTCACCGCTTCTGCCTTTTGCTCTACGCCGGCCAGTAAATGAGTCCGGATTTTTACCTTCTCCATTTCAAATTCTGGGTTTTCTACCGTACCAAACATGTGGATCCACATGCGACTTCGGCCTTTTTCGTCCACTTCCACAAAGTCGTTTTTCTCTGGATTACTTAGCGAAAGTACCTCTGCGAGGTTAAAACTCAACACATAATCAATGGCATTGTCAAAAGTGTGTGTGCCCGATACTTCCATGTTCATCACCGAGGATCGAATCTCCATTTTGGGAAATGAAACCGTGCGGTTGCGGATGCCAATGTGGTTAGAAAGGGTGGAGAAACGGATGTGTTTCAGTTCTTGCTCCATTTCGTCGAGCCGTAAAAACTTGCTCATCAGTTTTTTGGTGCGCAAGTAGTCCGTCACCCCCATCAAGGGTTCAAAATCGATGAGTTCGCCATCATTTACTTTAAGGTCTACGCCAGCTACTAAAGGTTCCTCCAACAATTGCAATCCGGGGGTAATCTCCGTGAACAAGTTGCCTTTGGCATTGGCCCGGCCCTTCAAATGCCGATCGAGCAATACTTCCTGGGTAAAGTTTTCCATTTGGTAAAACATGGCCTGCAGATCGATGTCGCGCACTTTAAAATCAGTGCTTAGCTGAAAATTGCCATTGGGCAAAGGCCGCAAAATCACCTTGCCGTGAGCCGTACCCTTCATGGTATGGCAAGCCACTGGTTCGGCCGAAAACCTGCCGTTCAAGAGCTTGACCACCCCGGTTAACCTTTCGGCCCGAAACCGCCTGAACCGCATCTCAGCGACTTTCATGCGCAGGTTCACGTCAATATCTTGAGGAAACTCCAAGCGGTAAGTATCTTCTAACCCTTCTTCGGAAGGCCCTGCCGCCAGAATTTCGTCCAGCAACATGCGTTGCACCTGCACTTCGGCCTCAATGGCCAGTCGCTGGTTGTTTAGAAACAAATAGGCCAACAGGTTGCGAAAAACACCGTGCACCTGAAAATCGCCACCTTCGGTAACGCCTTTCAGTTGCTTCACCAACAAGTCGTTGTTGCGAAAGGCAAAATCTCCGTTGATGGAATCGTAGCGATGAGGGTCATCTTCGAGGCGCAAACTGGCATTGGCCAACCCTACCTTGCCCGAACAGTTGGCGTACACAAAATCACGCGGAGTAATGTTTTTGGGATCACGAATGGTTCCTTCAAACGTCACGTCCATGTCCAGATCACCGTTGGCAGACTTGATGGTATCGAGCGATAAAAACTCAGCCAGTTCACCCAGATCGAGCTCTGCTTTGGCGTGGGCTTTCACTTTGGGCTTGAGCAAATTGGTCATCTGAAAACTGGCGTTGAGGTGGCCTCGGCCAAGCCTTGCGTCCAGTTCTTCTACCACAATGGTAGAACTGGAAGCGGTTTTGCGAGATCCATTGCTGAAGGAGCCCCTCAACGTTACTTTTTCCAGGCGGTAATCGGTGCTTTTTTCAATGATGGTGCCGTTTTCAATGCCGAAGCGCGCCTCCACGGAAGGCACTTCCGTTTTGCTAAAAGCGCCCTTTACGTCGGCTTCAAAACTGAAAAACCCTTCGCTTTCATAGCCGTTCAGGTAAGCTTGAATGTCTTTGGTGAGCAGGGCTTTGGTCGACACAATATCGAGGTCTTTGCCTTCGATGTGCAAATCCATCCCCTTGCTGTGCAATGCCCCGGCAATCTCGAAGTTCAAAATCCGATCTACGGTGAGCTTTCCGCCTTCAAACGTGTAAGAATCATTGGTGCGGTCCACATCAATTTTAGAAGACACCTTGATGTTCCGCTGGCTGATGTAATTGTTTTTGCGCACTTGCAAGCGGTGCACAAAAAGTTCGCCATCTACCGCGAGTTGGTACTGTTTCTCTGAAAATGCGCCCTGAAAGGCCACATCTTGCCCATCGATGGCAAAATGTTCCCCCTTGTAATCGTTGTCGTACCGAAACCGGAGGTCTTCAAACTGCACGTCCTGAAGCTCAAAAAAGAACTCCGTTGTATCCTGCGAAGTAGACTTCCAAATGTGGAAATTGTCGTAGCCCTCTTTGTCGATGAAAATGTGGGCAAATCCATGGTAAGCCTGAATACGGGTGATGCGGTAGTTGCGATTGATCAGGTCCCAAATGTTGAATTGCAGGTATACTTCCTCAAAGGCAAAAAGCGTGTCGGGCCCTTCGGGGCGAACGTAATTTTCGAGCGCCACCACATTGGTAAAATCCACGGAGGCATTGGGAAAACGCTTGAATACCGAAAAATCTACTTCATCTACGTTGACGGGCGTTGTGAGCTGTTTGCTAAGTTGGCCAACGATGTACTGCTTCACCTCATCGCCAAATACCACACTGATCAACACACCGGTTCCCACCAGCAGACCCAAGAGCAGCAAGCTCCAGATCACCAATCGTTTGATCCATTTCATGCTTGGAAACTTGAATTGTTATTTGCTTCCGTGTGGTGATGGGGTCCCGGTTCTACCGGTTAAGGAACCCGTTGAAAGGCAACAACATGCGATGTTACGCAAAAAGGCAAGGGATAGTGTACCCCCTTGCAACTACTTATCAACGGAACTCCGGTGAATTTCGTACCGGATCAGGAGATCATCTTTAACATTCCGACCTCTTTTTCGGAAAGGAAACGCCATTTACCACGTGGAACGCCCTTTTTCGTGAGTCCGGCAAAGCCTACCCGATCCAAACGGACTACTTTGTAGCCCAAGTGCTCCATCATTCGGCGAACGATTCGGTTGCGGCCCGAGTGTAGAATCAACCCAATGGATTTGGGGTCGTGTACCTTTCCGGCAGAATAAGAAGCCGCATCGGCTTTAATAGGCCCATCCTCTAACTCAAAGCCCGAACGCAATTTGGCCAAATCTTCTTCGGCAAAGGGCTTATTCAGGTGCACCTGGTAGTTTTTCCGCACGTTGTGCTTCGGATGAGTGAGCACCTTGGTCATAGCACCATCGTTGGTGAGCAGCAACAATCCAGTGGTCATTCGGTCGAGACGACCGACTGGGAAAAGCCGCTCACGACCGGCATCGCGCACCAGGTCGAGTACCGTTCTGCGCCCTTGTGGATCATCGGAAGTGGTGATGTAATCTTTAGGCTTGTTCAACAGCACGTACACCAATTTCTCCGCTCGCAGCAATTCGCCTTTGTAGCGCACCTCGTCTTTCAGCTGCACTTTGGTGCCCAGGGTAGTTACTTTTTCACCATTTACAGTAATGAGCCCTTCCAAAATGAGGTTATCAGCCTCCCGACGGGAACATACCCCCGCGTTGGCAATGTATTTGTTGAGGCGCACCGGCTCGGTAGCTGCCTGGCTTTTGCGAAAGGTAGGTTTTACGGGTCCTCGCTGAGGACGACCACCACCTTGAAATTTGCGAAAAGGCTTTTTCATGAGCGGGGCAAAGGTAACAAAGCCTTCAAGATTGGTTACCACTCTGGCCGAAAGGCTCCTTCGAGGTGTTGCAATTCACTGGTGTGGGCATTCAACACCACGAAAATGATGTCAAAACGCACTTCTAAATCGAGCCCGTGCTCCAGGAGGTAGCCATGGGTGGCTTTCACCACTTGTCGCTGTTTGGACCGCGAAACGGCACTTTCTATTCCTCCGAAATAACTCGAGTTTCGGGTTTTTACCTCAACTACTACCAACAGGTCGCCTTTTTGGGCCACAATGTCGAGTTCGGCCCGTTGCCAGCGCCAGTTGCGGTGCAGGATGCGGTAGCCTTTTTTAAACAAGTGTTGCTCGGCCAGCGCTTCGCCTTGTTGGCCCAACTCATTGTGATCTGCCATTGCAAATTTTTACTTTGAAGAAAGTTTTCGATCCCCAATCCTAAAAATAACAAACAAAGTGGCGTAGTCCCATATCTTTGTCCTCCAATACAAACCCCTTGTTCGGCCATGAAACAGCCCAAGCGCTACCTTATTACCTCTGCCCTGCCCTATGTAAACGGCCCGCTACACATTGGCCACGTGGCCGGTGCTTACCTGCCTGCGGACATTTATGTGCGCTATTTGCGCAGCCAGGGCAAAGACGTGGTGTATGTATGTGGTTCTGACGAGCACGGAGCAGCCATTACCTTGCGTGCAAAGAAAGAAGGGGTCACTCCGAGAGAAATCGTAGATAAATACCACGCCATTGTTAAAAAAGCTTTTGCCGATTTCGGCATGAGTTTCGACATCTACCACCGCACTTCTTCGGAATTACACCACGAAACGGCTCAGGAATTTTTCAAGGTCCTGGAAGCCAAAGGAGCGTTTACCAAGGAGCAGTCGGAGCAGTTTTTCGATGAAGATTACCAACAATTTCTGGCCGATCGCTACGTGAAAGGCGCTTGCCCGAAATGCGACTACAAAGAGTCGTATGGGGATCAGTGCGAAAACTGTGGCAGTACCTTGAGCCCCATGCAACTGATTGATCCCAGGTCAACCCTCAGTGGGAAAAAACCGGTGCTCAAATCAACCACCCATTGGTATTTACCCATGCAGAACCATGCCGATTGGCTGCGTACCTGGATCAAAGAGGGGGAGTTGGACGGAAAAGAGCACCACCTGCCCAAAGACTGGAAAAATCAGGTACTGGGCCAATGCCTTTCCTGGATTGATGTGGGAGAAGGACTCCAACCCCGGGCCATGACCCGCGACCTGGATTGGGGAGTGAAAGTGCCGGTAAAGGATGCTGATGGAAAAGTACTTTACGTGTGGCTCGATGCTCCCATCGGTTACATTTCGGCTACCAAGCAGTGGGCCAAAGACCATCAAAAAAATTGGCAGGATTACTGGCAAAGTGAGGACTGCGAATTGGTGCATTTCATTGGAAAAGACAACATCGTTTTTCACTGCCTCATTTTTCCCATTATACTCAAAGCACACGGCCAATACATTCTGCCGACCAATGTGCCTGCCAATGAGTTTTTGAACCTGGAAGGGCAAAAAATCAGCACTTCGCGCCAACACGCGGTTTGGTTGCACGAGTACCTCGAAGATTTTCCCGGACGTCAAGATGAACTGCGCTATGTTTTGTGCTCTATCCTGCCCGAAAGCCGCGATAGTGAATTTACCTGGAAGGACTACCAGGCAAGGGTCAACAACGAGTTGGTAGCCATTCTTGGCAACTTTGTGAACCGCTCTCTGGTACTGACCGACAAATACTACGGTGGTGTGGTTCCTGCATTGGGCACCGATCTGGAAAGTGCAGTGGTCACCGACCTGCGTGCCCAAATCAAAGCCAGCATCGAAAAGCTTTCGAGCAACTTGCAACGCTACCGGTTTCGCGAAGCATTGGCGGAGGCCATGAACCTGGCCCGTATTGGCAACAAATTCCTGGGTGATACCGAACCTTGGAAGGCTGTAAAAACCAATCCTGGATTGGCCAGTGATGTGCTACACCTCGGTGTGCAAATTACCGCTGAACTGGGCATTGCCCTACAACCCTTTTTGCCCAATGCCTGCGAACGCCTTCACCGGATGCTGAATCTGGAAGACGCCGGATGGGAAGCCCTCGGGCACCTCAACCGGATTGCCGCAGGCCACCAGCTGGCCAAGCCCGAGTTGCTCTTTCAAAAAGTGGATGATGAAATAATTGAGGCTCAAATCGCCAAATTGGCCAAGCAAACAAAACCCTCCAACTTAGCACCTGTGAAAGACGAGATTTCCTTCGACGATTTTACAAAACTCGACATTCGTACGGCCACCATTTTGGAAGCTACCAAAGTGCCCAAAGCCGATAAACTGTTGCAGCTTACTGTAGATACTGGCGTTGATCAACGCACGGTAGTTTCTGGAATTGCGGAGCATTTTTCTCCCGAAGAAGTAGTCGGAAAACAAGTGAGCATATTGCTCAACCTTGCCCCGCGTAAAATTCGTGGCGTGCTGTCGCAAGGCATGATCCTCATGGCGGAAGATGCAGAGGGGAAACTCACTTTTGTGACTCCACAAGAGGCCATGGGCAACGGCTGCACCATTCGGTAAGCCTGACGCAAAGTCAATACGTTTCGCCATTGGGCTTCTGCAGCTTCTCCCGCTAAACGAAAAATGGCTTCCCGTGACCCTAACGACAAACTTTCGGGGACATTGGTCAACTTTTTAAGATTGTCCGTATTGGAGTTTTGGTTCCAGGCTCGCAGGCACACCAATATTTTAGCCAGGGCTTAAAAACTCTCCGGTGTTTCGGGCGGAGAAGCCGCTTGTGAACCGAGCCAACTCCCGATTAGGGTTACAATTTGTTGCAATGCCATGGTGGAGGGAATACTCAAGTTGGTCCAAGGTGAACAAATGCAAGCAACCACTTTCAGCCGACCACAGAAGATGAAAAATTCGCACTTTTGTAGCCCAAATTGAAAGCCTGCTTTCAAGGCCCCGTAGTTCAAGGGATAGAATAGAAGTTTCCTAAACTTTTGATCCAGGTTCGAGTCCTGGCGGGGCTACACTTTAGAGGGAGCATGAGAGGCGAGAACGAGGAAAAAGCTCTATTTTCCTCAAGCGAAGCCGCTCTACATTCTCATTCTCGCTCTCACCCTACTATTCCTTCTCGTTCTCGCGCTGTATTTCCTCGTTCTCCGCGCTCCTATCAGGTTTTCTCAACTTTTAAGGATCAAAAGCGTTGGTTTAAGGCAATTCATTGATCATGTCCGACTTCACTTTTGAGCAGGTACTCGACCAGCTGGAAAAACGCAAAGGAGGTTACTATTACTTCCACATTGATCCTCAAACCGTGGAACAGCTCCCCCGTAAAAAGGCCACGCGGCTACTGTGTACAGTAGAAGATCAAATCACTTATTCGTGCGGGCTCAACCACACGGGAGACGGTAGTTTCTTCATTATTCTCGCAGGCAAACACGTTAAGAAGTTAAACCTGGAACTGGGACAACCGGTCAAGTTTTACATTCAACCCGATCCCAATCCATTGGGAGTAGAAATCCCAGAGGTGCTAGAGGTTTTTCTTTCACAGGATACAGCTGCACAAAAGATTTTCGATGCTTTGACCGATGGAAAAAAACGCAGTTTGATTTACAGCATCCAGCGCATCAAAAACATTGACAAACAGGTGCAGACCATAGTCGCGTTTATCGAAAAAGAGGCCGCTAAAGCATCCGCCAAATTCTGATAGTTCCCTTAAAAAGATAACTGTGGCGGGTTGAATTGCTATTCCTAAATTGCTGATCTAAACCTCACAATCCAAGCAAAGGCATGGAAGCTGGCGAAGAAACAGAAGAAGTCTTTTATCCTGAAAAGCCGGAAGAACGGAAAAAGAACAACCCGATCATCCAATCGGCAGCAAGCCTGATTTTATTCGTTGGCGCGTATTACCTTTTTTTTGACACCGATCTGAGTTTCATCTACGTACTGTTGGTGGTCCTATTCATCCACGAAATGGGCCATTTCATTGCCATGAAAGCCTTCAACTACCAGGATGTCAAAATGTTTTTTATTCCCTTGATGGGGGCTATGGTTACAGGTCAGAAGCGGCAAATATCGCAGGTACAACAGTCCATTATTCTGCTGGCGGGTCCTGTTCCAGGACTCATTATCGGTTTGGTCATGCTCTACCTTGCCGGTCGTTGGGACGACAATACCATGTCAGTGACGGCCAGCATGTTTTTATTCATCAACGGTTTCAACTTGTTACCCATCACTCCAATGGACGGTGGACGGTTGATTGGGACGCTGTTTTTCAGCTCTAAAGACATCGTACAAATGATCTTTATGGCCATTTCAGCCATAGCTATGGCGGTGATTGCGGTGTATTTAAAAGCCTATTTATTACTTATCCTACCGGCCTTTCTCGCGCTGCAAGCCATGGGGTTGTTGCGCCACCAAAAAATCAGGAAAGAGTTGGATCAGTCGGAACTGGACTACCAACAGCCGTTTGACGAAATGAGCAATGAAACCTACTGGAGGGTTCGAGAAGTATTGGTTCGGTCCATTTCTACCCTGAAAGATGTTCCGGGAAAGCCTTATCGGATATCAGCGAAAGAGCAACAAATCATCGCACATGTGAAAGCCATTTCCTTGCCTCCTCCCATCAAAGATTTAACGTGGAAGTCAAAACTCGCGTTTTTACTGGTTTGGGTGTTTTTTATTGTAATGCCTTTGTTGATGGCTGCCTGGATTTACTCTTGGGCGCAGAGCTTGTAAAACCTACTAGCCAAAAACCCGCTTCATTTTCGCTACCCGATAAGCACAAATGCTTTGGTTTTAAAAGTAAGCTGTAGTGCCTACATTTGGTCCCTACATGAAATCTACACCACCTCTCAAACCGCTACTCCTGATCGCGGTTTTTCTCCTGCCCTTGTTGGTATCGGCACAAGAAAGCAACCTCGGTAATTGGCTCATCTATTTCGGCAACAAGAAGCTGGGCGATCGCTTCAATTGGCACCATGAGGTGCAATACCGTAATTACAATGCCATTGGTGATTTGGAGCAACTTTTGCTTCGTACGGGTATTGGCTACAACCTCACTGAAAACAACCACAACCTGTTGGTGGGCTACGGATTTATTCGCAGCGAAAACTATTTTTCTGACAACGATACCAAGGTGGTGGTCAACGAGCACCGCATTTACCAGCAGTTCATCACCAAACAAACGGCCAACCGAATCAAATTGCAACACCGCTACCGGTTCGAGCAGCGCTTTGTAGAAGCGGATTATCGGATGCGGTTTCGCTACTTCCTTTCGATAAATGTGCCCCTCAACCATCGGGAGATGGAAGACAAGACGCTGTACTTGTCCACCTACAACGAGATTTTCCTGAATTCAGAACGCGTGGTGTTCGACCGCAACCGGCTTTATGGAGGTTTGGGCTACAAACTGAATAATCACGTTCGATTTGAAGCAGGATACATGAATCAGTTCCTCAACACCTTCAACCGGGATCAAATCAATTTAATAGCCTTTGTTGGCTTCTAAGTCAAGGGATATTTAGGCAGGAAGCTGTTCCTCTTCGGGAAAAGTCACCTGATCTAATTTCGGTTTCCACACCTCCAACCACTCTAGGTAATCAGCTTTGTACTCCTCTTGGATCGGTTTGGAAGCAGGTAATTTTTCTGCCCGGTGATTCACCTGTTTCCCGTTTTTCCAAAACCGAAAACAGACATGAGGTCCGGTGGCCAGTCCGGTGCTGCCCACGTAACCAATGACCTCTCCCTGGCGCACCACCCGACCGGGTTTCATGCCGGAGGCAATTTTGCTCATGTGCAGGTATTGGGTAGAATAAGTGCCGTTGTGGCGAATCTTCACATAATTGCCATTGAACCTTCCGAACCCGGCTTTCACTACTGTGCCATCGCCCACCGACATAATGGGGGTACCTTTTGGTGCTGCGTAATCGGTGCCCAAATGTGATTTATAACGTTTCTGAACCGGGTGAAACCGCCGACGAGAGAATCCTGAGGAAATTCGACTGTATTTCAAAGGAGCCTGTAAAAAGGCTTTGCGTAAACTGTTGCCTTTTTCGTCGTAGTAATCGCCCCGAAGGCTATCCTGTTGATAATAGAACCCATAAAAGTCTTCGCTTTTGTGCTGAAATACAGCTGCTTTAATGGCGCCTACACCAATGAATTCCCCTTCCACAAAGCGTTGCTCGTAGATCACCTTGAACCGGTCTCCTTTCTGGATGCGGTAAAAATCGACCGACCAGGCATACATATTGGCCAATTCCATGGCCAAAGCCGGGCTGGTTTCAGCGGCCAACAAGCTTTCATACAACGACGATTGAATCACTCCTGCCGAAGTGGCTTCGCGCACCTCTACCTCGCGCTCACCTTTGTAAATACGCATGGTATCGCGCAAATCAAAAACCACATATTGGGTGGCAGAAGATTCGTAGATGAAATAATGGGCTTTGGCAGTACTGTCTTGAGCAGTAAGTATCGAGAACTTTTTACCCGCGGCAAGTTTGCGTACATCAAAAACGGGCTTGGCTTTTTTTACCAACCGGTCAATTTCCGGATACGAAATGTGGTGTGGCAGCAGTACATCGGCCAAAAATTGGTTGGGTTTGAATTCGGCCTGGTGCAAATGCAGGGTATCTACACGAATGCCGAAGGCCACTTCCGAAACTGGCTCAACCACTATCTCAGCATTCCCAAGCGGTGCCATAGAAGCCACTGGTTGGTCACTATGTTGCTGCAGGGTGAAGAAACTGAATAGCGCCAGTGCTCCAGCTCCCAGCAGAAGGTAGAGTTTGTGTTTTTTTTCCATTAATCCTGATTAAATACGGCCTTCTTTACCCATCCTTTTCCCCAGTTGTCCATTTCCTTTTCAGTCCATAGCTGCGGATAAAAAATACGTTTTTGAAAGCGAGGTGGCAGGTATTTTTGCCAGTTGGTACCTCCCGTGGCGGCTATGTCTATCGGATCTTTCTGCAAGTAGCGCACCGCTGATTTGTAATGTGCCAATGGCCAGTTAACGTTCACATTAACATCAAAAGCTCGAAAGGCATTTCGAAGTTTTTCTTGTTGCTGATCCTCCGGATTCAAGCCAACAAAGCAACGCCAGAGGTTGGTATCAAAATACTGCTCGCCGTGCTGAATGAAACTCTGGCTGTATTTTTCTTCGAATTGGCGTAAGGTAAGGGTCTTTTTGCCCGTAGAAAGTTCCGTGGCCCCCTTTTTCCAATACAGGTAGTTGTACATTTCCGATACCCGTTCGGGCGTGCCACGTCCTTGAAATCTTGATCGCTCGTCTTTTTCTACCAGATTGTGAAAATCAGTAGCCAGAATTTCAATGGTACGGTACTGGGCCGATTGGAAACCGCTGGCAGGCAATAACGACATACGAAATTGTAAGAACTGCTTTTGGTCCATGCCCTGCACCATGATTTCGAAAGACTGCGTCAGCGCTTCGAAATAACGGTTGATCCGCTGCATGCGCATCAGCAACTCCTCTGCCGTTAAATTTTCAGCAGCACTGAGTTGCTTCATTTCATGCAAACTCAATTTGAAATACAGCTCCGTAATCTGGTGGTAGATGATGAAGATTTCCTCATCTGGAATAGGCGTCCTCGGATTTTGAAGACTGAGCAGCGTGTCTACGTGAATGTAATCCCAGTAAGTGAGATAATCGGCATAGAGTAGCCCATCGAGGTAGGATTTGAGGTCCTGCCCCATGGCAGCATACTTTTCTTCCAGCCGCTCTATTTTTTCAACAATTTCCGGATCCAGAGCCATAAAGGGATTTTATCAGCGTCAAAAATACCCTTTAAAATACCTGAAAATAGCGCGACTAAGCGCCAATTGTCAACAAAAAACTGTGAAATCAGAGTTCTGCCAGTGGATTAGCAAGCCCTTCCCACCCGGTAATTTCCATCTTAATGGACCCTACCAGAATTTTGGCTTCCGCCAAAATGGGGATGCGGTTGGCATCATTGCTTATGTAGACCAATAGGTCTTCATCATTGGCAAAAATGCGTCCTTCTTGCACTACAGGGCAAAATTTCATACAACTGAAGGTTCCACTTTTCACTTTTACGGTATCAATACCCAAGTATCGAATCGACAAAGGATAGACTTCATTATCTACAAATGATGGCACGGTGATGGTATCGCCCAAACTCAGGCTTTCGAAATCGATGGTTCGGGCATAGAAATAAGCAGACAACATATCCTGAACCCCAAGCGGCACTTCATACACGTCTCCACTTTGGGTCTCTACTTCTTCTTTGTGTTGGTAAAAGGTGTAGTTCTGGTTGATTTTGTATCCTCCCTCATCGCACTGACGGGCAAAGTACCAAGGAAACATTCCTTCCTCATCCATGTAGGTCTCAAAACGATCGCGCACCTTGAAAAACCAATCGAAAGCACCTCGGCTTTTGCCGGTTCCCACAATGTGATAAACGTCTCGACCTGCAATTTGGCGCTCCTCATTCTTTACCTCAATCACTGCGGTACCTGCATCAATCAATCCATAGTGGACCCGATATTTCAATTTTTCACCTTTGATGAAAGCGTTGTTTTCCACTTTGGGCAAACTGGTCGATGTTTTTTTTGCTGGCTCTCCTGAGCCACTCTGGGCCTGCCCAAAAGCAAGACTTAAGAGCAATGTGAGGCTGATACAAATGGTTTTCATGACGGCTGTTTTGCCGCTTAATTTCAAACAGTGTGCCAAAGCTTTCATAAGCGATCTCTAAAGTAAAAAGCGAGGAGGTAAAAACAGCCTGAATAAGTACTTCTGCACAAAGTAAAAGCAAGATCGAGTCAAGGAAGGGTTATCTGAACAATGCTGTTGTACCGTTAACGTTATGCACTGCTTTATTAGTGTTTTTCCAATAGCATACCTTATAAATGGCTTTGATTTCGAGAGAGAAACCTTGCCATTTCCACTTACTGACAAATCAACCCGCTCCCCGGCAAAAAGCTGCCACTTTCTAAACGGTGGTAGCCCTACAAGAGTTGCTAACGTAAATTCACATCAACAACATCATCCTCCTGTATCCGCGGAAAGCCCCGGGCCAATTAGTAAGGTTGAGTGACGACAGCCTGAAGACCGGAAGCCTGGGTGCTAACCGCCGGATCAAGAGAAAGAGTTAAAGAAATACCCAACCCGACAACTAGCAATAGCTAACTAAGCCTGCAGGGTCGGCACAGTCAACTGAACAAATAGCTTTGAACCAAGAGGGAAGGTTCGAGCGGGCCAATCGAACGGACAGTTGATTTTGTTGCCCCGGCAGGTTTTTTTTATGCTTTCTGCCGAAACAAAGGCAAGCGCCATTTGAGTGCAATGACCTGAGTAATAAATCCACCCACCAAGGTTTTCATCAAACTTCCCGGAGCCAGCTTTTCAAATAGAGACTGCGCGAATTCGAGGTTGCCCCTTTGCCAGGCAATCCAGGTGAAACCCAACACCAGAATGATACCATGGCCTAAGCCCCAAAGCAGCATTGGAAAAGGAAATTGCCGGGTATCTCCGCGGTTGGAAGTCCAGCCTACCGCCCACGCGCCAATCACAAAGGCAAGGAGAAATCCCCCGGTTGGACCCGCTATTACGTCCCAACCGTTGGCTCCTCCGGCGTAAACTGGAAGGCCCAAAATACCTAATAAAACGTATAAGCCTACTGAAACACTTCCCCACAAAGGCCCCAAAATCACAGCTACCAACAGTACGCCAAAGGTTTGGCCGGTAATGGGTACATCGGTTCCCGGCAATTCAAAAGCCAACTGGGCGGTGAGGGTAATAAACGCCACACCCGCAAGGGTAAAACCAATTTTTGATCCTATCTTATCCAAGAATTAAGAGGGTTTGGCTTGGCGAATACATATTTCTGCGTTCCGGTCAACTGCTTCCAGTGAGTGGGAATAAACCTGCCGGAATTACTTGATAAACGAAGGGAATCTATCCAGCTAAGGGACACCCAACGGCTTTAAACTGAGGCTGCAAAACTAATTCGATTCCTCCTAAAAAGGAAGATTTCCAACCGTAATCTAATTGAAGGTCGGCATAAGCAACCATTTGTCGTTTTTTGACCTCAATTAGAATAAGATGCAGCAGCGCTCTCACCCTCGTCTCCTGCGAATCTTCATAGGCTTTGTATTTGGATTCATTTGGTGTTGCTCATTGGATGAATGCAAAGCCCAGGTTCGCTTTCACAAAACCTTCCCTGGCTACAACATCGGGCCGTTTCCTAACATTGAAGTACTTACCGATGGGGGCTGGATTGTAGCAGCTGCAGGTAGCTCCCCTCCAGGCAGCACCACCATTGGCGTAGCACTTTTAAGGTACGATCGCTATGGCAATTTGAAATGGAGTAGAGCCCTAACAACTCCCAACGATGGGTTGCAATTCAGCGACCTAAAGGTCGATTCGAGGGGCAATTACCTTGTGGCTGGCTATTATGGCTCCAATGCTCCCTTCAAATCCTTCCTTGCCTACATTTCTTCTACTGGTAATTTGCTGTGGCACCGGGTGAGCCAAACCCAGGAGGAAGAGTTCACCTATTCGGTGGTAGAAGCTACCGACGGAAACTTTGCCATTTTTGGTATTCAAAGACCCAATGCCAGCAGCAACGGGAAAGGCTTTATTGTGAAAATAGACCGCCAGGGCAATGTATTATGGTCCAACCACTACTTTCAGGCCGGCATTTGGGGAGAGATGATTGCTACCAGCGATGGTGGATATCTTTGCCGAACGGGTGTTCTAATCTACAAAGTAGCCGCCAACGGCAGCCTGGATTGGGGACTGAATACGAATGTTTCGCCAACCGGCAGTCCCATTGAGGTGAACGACGGCTACATTTACCCATGGTATGGTGGCGGCATTGGGTCGCTGGTAAAAATGGACAAAACGGGCAACCTGCTTTGGAGCAGCCAAGCCGCTTCGGTCACCGAAACCCATCGCTTGGTACAAACCGCCACCGGCAATCTATTGGTGGTTGGCAACTACAACTTTGGCACTACCAACGAATTGGTTTTTGCGGAGTTTGACCCCAACGGTCAATTTGTGAAGGCCAACCGTTTCAACAACCTCAACGCACCTCTTGGCTATAGAAATACCCATACGGCTTTGCATCCAGACGGTGGTGTGGTGGTCTGTGGAACCAATGGTTCAAGCCCCGCAGGACCAATGTTTATGGTTAAGACCAATGCCAACTGGGAAGTAGGGTGCTCCGATACCCCGGATACCGCAACTACTCCTTCCATTGTTCCGTTTTTGACCCCAACTACAACAACGGTGCAAACAATTCCCTTTCCGATGCAAACGGAAAGTTTCACCATCAGCAACCTGAATCTTCTGGAAAATACCGAATGCTATTCTTGCGACAGCATTGTGTTGGAATTGGGCAACGATACTGTCGTTTGCCCGGATTCTTCGTTCGTAATTCGTCCTCAGCTTCAGAATGCCTTTGACATCATTTGGTCTACCGGAGCCAACTCCGACACCTTGGTGCCCGATTCAACGGGCTGGTATTGGTTAGAAGCCAGGAGCCTTTGCGACACGATAATTGATTCTATTTGGGTAGAAATTCCGGCAAGGCTGCAACCGAAAATCAGTGCATCTCCGAAAGAAGGTTCTCCCTTCGATCCTTTTTTCATTCAAAACCTATCGGAAAACAATGCCCCTTTCGAGTGGGTGCTGAGTGATGGCGGCACCGCCAATACTGATGAGTTTTACCACACCTTCAATGAAAATGGCCGCCACACCATTACGCTTTGGCAAGAAGACACCCATGGATGTCGGTATTGGGATTCTACCTTCGTAGAGGTAAAGTTTTTAGCGTATTATCTCCCCAATGCATTCAGTCCAAATGGAGACGGCGACAACGACCGGTTTGGTCCCATCGCCGATGGCATAACCGATTATGAACTTCAGGTATTTAACCGTTGGGGAGAGCAGCTTTTCGTGGGTCAAAACCAACCCTGGGACGGGCAACACTATTCTGTTCCCGCTCCTCAAGGGGTATACGTTTATCGACTGCGCATACAGACGATTTTTGGCGATGTTCAATATCCGCAGGGGTCGTTTACCCTGATTCGATAAAGCCTTAAACGACTACGTTCACAATTCTCTTAGGTACCACAATCACTTTTCGCGGAGTTTTTCCATCCAACCAGCGGGCTGCATTTTCATCGGCCAATACCGCTTTCTCAATGTCGTCTTTGCCCATATCAGCCGGTAATTCGATCTTAAACCGCATTTTGCCATTGAATGAAACCGGATAACTGATGGAGTTTTCTATCAGGTATTTGACCTCAAGCATCGGATAGGCTTCGTGGGTCAAACTCTCCGAATGCCCCATTTGCCGCCAGAGTTCTTCAGCAATGTGTGGCGCATAAGGCGCTAACAGCAACACCAAAGGTTCCAAAATGGCGCGCTTGTTACATTTCAGGTCGGTCAATTCGTTGACACATACCATAAAATGGCTCACCGGTGTATTGAAAGAAAAGCGTTCTACATCTTCCGTGATCCGCTTAATGGCCTGGTGCAAGGCTTTCAACTCTTTGTCGTTGGCGGCCTCTTCCGAAATCACCAATTGACCGTCTTGCACAAACAAGCGCCAGAGCTTTCTCAAAAAGCGGTGGACGCCCTCAATCCCTTTGGTATTCCAGGGTTTGCTCTGCTCAATGGGCCCTAAGAACATTTCGTGCAACCGCAGTGTGTCGGCACCATAAGCCTCACAAATGTCATCGGGGTTCACCACATTGTTGTAGCGCTTACTCATTTTTTGACCGTCTTCGGCCAGGATCATTCCTTGGTTGATGAGTTTTTGCGCAGGCTCTTCAATGTTGAGGAATCCACGGTCTTTCAAAAACTTGGTCCAGAAACGGATGTACAAGAGGTGCCCGGTAGCATGTTCTGCCCCACCCATATAAAGGTCTACCTGGCCCCAATAGTCGGCCACCTTAGGATCGATAATGGCATTGTCGTTCTCGGGGTCCATATACCTTAGGTAATACCAGGAAGATCCAGCCCAACCGGGCATGGTACTGGCTTCTATCGGATCACCATCTTCGGTTTTCCAACTGGCCGACCGTGCCAAGGGCGGGTCACCATCTTCAGTAGGCTGAAATTTATCTACCTCAGGCAGTTCTAATGGCAATTGATCTTCCTTCATCAATACAGGAACACCGTCCTTGAAGTAGACCGGGAAAGGCTCTCCCCAATACCGCTGACGGCTGAAGATCGCATCCCGAATTCGAAAATTCACTTTCCGTTGGCCGAGATTATCGGTTTCTATTTTGTCTAAAATGGCGGCAATGGCCTCTTTCACCATCTTGCCATCTAAGAACCCTGAGTTGATGAGCACACCGTCTTTGCGCTCATCGGCTCCTTCACTCACATCCTGACCTTCGATCACCGGCACGATCGGCAACTCAAAATGACGAGCAAAATTCCAGTCGCGTTGGTCGCCCGACGGAACGGCCATGATGGCTCCGGTACCATAACTGATCAATACGTAATCGCTGATCCAAATCGGAACGGGTTCGCCGGTAATTGGATTCATCGCGAAGGCCCCGGTAAAAGCTCCGGTAACGCTCTTCACATCGGCCATGCGGTCTTTTTCAGATCGCTTGGCAGCAAAATCTACGTATGCTTCCACTTCGGCACGTTGCGCATCGGTAGTGATGGTATTCACCAACTCATGTTCCGGTGCCAGCACCATGAAGGTAGCTCCGAAAATGGTGTCGGGTCGGGTGGTAAAAATCTCAATCGAGTGGTCGTGATTTTTTACTCCAAAATGAATGCTCGCTCCTTCAGAACGGCCTATCCAGTTGCGTTGAATTTCTTTGAGTGGGTCGGGCCAGTCAATGGTTTCCAGACCTTGCAACAGCCGATCGGCATAAGCCGTGATCCGCAGTGACCACTGTTGCATTTGCTTGCGTACCACCGGGTAATTCCCCCTTTCTGAAAGGCCGTCTTTTACCTCCTCATTGGCCAATACGGTTCCCAAAGCGGGGCACCAGTTCACCAAAGTTTCGGAGAGGAAAGCCAATCGGTAGTCTAGTAAAATATGTTGTTGCTCTTTTTCGCTCATGGCAGCCCATTCAGAGGCTGAAAATTGCTTTTCGGAGTCGGTAGCGGCTTTCAAATTTTCGGTCCCGCGCGCTTGCAGGTGTTGCACCAGGGTATCGATCGATTCGGCTCGATCTGCTTCTTGGTTGTACCAAGATTGAAAGAGTTGCATGAAAATCCACTGCGTCCACCGGTAAAACTTAGGATCGCTGGTGCGTACTTCACGGCTCCAATCAAAGGAAAATCCGATGCGGTCCAGTTGCTCCCTATAGCGCTTAATGTTGGCTTCGGTAGTAACGGCAGGATGCTGGCCAGTTTCTACCGCATACTGTTCGGCAGGAAGGCCAAAGGCGTCATACCCCATGGGGTGTAGCACATTGAAACCTTTCATCCGCTTGTAGCGGGAATAAATGTCGGAAGCGATGTATCCCAGGGGATGCCCTACGTGCAAGCCTTTTCCAGAGGGATAGGGAAACATATCGAGCACATAATATTTCGGTCGATCGGATTGGTTTTCGGCCCGATAAGTATGGTTTTCGCTCCAATATTTTTGCCAGCGGGCTTCGATTTCCTTGAAATTATATTCCATTGAAGTGGACTTGCGTAGGGTTATAAATGGCTCAAAACCCGGACTGAGCCGGGCTTTTTTGCGTGGCGCGAAGTTAGGAAAATCCCCTTTTAGAATGCGGCACCTGTACTTATTCGGTAAGGCACATTTTCTTATTTTAGCCGCATCAATTTGCTCCTGTGAACATCTCCGAAGAAAAGATCAATCGCCGTAGGCTTACTTCCTCCTACTTTTCAGTCGTCGTTAGCGTTTCCCTCGTGCTGTTTATGCTGGGTTTAGTGGGCTTGCTCACCTTGCAAAGCCAGCGCCTTGCCGACTATTTCAAGGAGAACATCATGGTGGAAATCTTTTTGAAGGAGCGGGCCAAAACGGTGGACATCGAACGTTTTCTGAAATCACTGGACGCTTCCAACTATACCTTGGAAACCACTTATGTAGACAAGGAAGAGGCTGCACGCATTTACAAGGAACAGGTGGGAGAAGATTTTACCACTTTTCTCGACTCCAACCCCTTACCACACAGTTTGCAGGTGCGTCTCAAAGCGGCCTGGACCAACCCAGACAGTTTGGCGGTGTTAGAATCGCAATGGGCTGCCAACAAACTGGTAAAAGAAGTGAACTACGAGCGCAACCTGGTGGACAAAGTCAACCGCAATACGCGCACTTTTGGTTTGATCATTTTGTGTTTCACGGCCTTGATGATGGCCATTGCCATTGCTTTGATCAACAACAGCATCCGAATGGCGGTGTACTCGAAACGGTTTCTCATCAATTCTATGCGGCTGGTCGGGGCCACACCGGGCTTCATCCGGCGGCCTTTCATCTGGAAGGGCTTGCTCAATGGTTTTCTGGCAGCATTGATCGCTATTGGTTTTTTGGTTTTGATCATTTACCTGGCGCAACGCGAATGGCCTGACCTCAAGCGTTTCCACGATCGGGATCTTTACCTCATCCTCTTCGGGGGCGTGATTGGCCTTGGGCTATTCATTTCCTGGATTTCTACTACCTTAGCGGTCCGAAAATTTCTACGGATCAAGTCTGATCGATTGTACTATTAGACTTTCAATTCACCGGAGATGGCTGATAAAAAAAACCAAAAATCGACCCTGACCTTCCCCATGCGCAAGGAAAATTATATGCTGCTTATTGGTGGCGTGTTGCTTTCTTTGTTGGGTTTCATTTTCATGTCTGGTGGAGCTTCGGATGATCCAAACGTCTACAACCCGGAAGTTTTCTCCTTCCGAAGAATCACCCTGGGCCCTGTATTTGTGATTGGTGGCTACATTGTAGTGTTGATGAGTATTCTGCGTAAGCCTAAGGGCGGAACTAAGGCCCCGGAAAACAAAGCGGAAGAAGCAGAGCTCTAAGTTTTTACTCCTTTTATGGATTTTTCTGAACTGTTGAAAGCCTTCATCCTGGGCATCATCCAGGGTTTGACGGAGTTTTTGCCGGTGAGCAGTAGCGGCCACCTCGAGTTGGGAAAAGCCTTGCTGGAGTTCGGCCAAAACGAAGACGCGTTGCTGTTCTCCATCCTGGTACATGGTGCTACTGCGCTCAGTACAATCGTGGTTTTCCGAAAGGTGATTATCGATTTGTTCAAGGGATTACTCGAATTCCGATGGAACGATTCTACCCGCTATGCTGCTATGATCTTGTTGTCCATGGTGCCAGTGGGCATTGTGGGTGTTGGTTTTGAAGATCACATTGAGGCTTTGTTCGAAGGCCAACTGGTTTTGGTGGGTTTTATGTTGATTCTTACCGGAGGGCTGCTATTTTTCACGGCAAAGGCAGGTAATCCAACCGGAAAGGTCACGTTTGGCAAAGCGGTACTGATTGGTTTGGCGCAAGCGGTGGCCATTCTTCCCGGCATCTCTCGGTCGGGCTCTACGATTTCTACTGCCCTATTGGCAGGAGTGAGTCGAGAAAATGCCGCCCGTTTTTCTTTTCTGATGGTTTTGCCGCCGATTTTAGGCGCTACGCTACTTGAGGTCAAAGACTATATCGAGGAGCCTAGCAGTGCTTTTAGTCCTGCTGCGCTGGCAGTGGGCTTTCTTGCCGCCTTTTTATCTGGTTTGCTGGCCTGCAACTGGATGATTCGCATTGTGAAAAATGCAAAGCTCCAATACTTTGCGTGGTATTGTTTTGCCGTTGGTGCCCTCGCAGTTGTACTCAGTCTTTCCGCCTAACTCGTTATGCTAAAACCGAAGTACAACTTTTTAGGAGGTGAATTGCTGTTGGTGGACAAGCCGCTTACCTGGACTTCATTTGATGTAGTCAACAAGCTTCGATACTCTGTAAAAAGAGCTACTGGTGTGAAAAAGCCCAAAGTGGGACACGCTGGTACGCTTGATCCCTTGGCTACTGGCTTGCTGCTGATTTGCACGGGCAAATTCACCAAACGTCAAAACGAATACCAGGGACTCGACAAGGAATATACGGGTACATTTTGCCTTGGGGCTTCTACTCCATCCGTTGATTTGGAAACAGAAATTGACCAGCGCTATTCGCTGGAGGGATTGAAAGAAGCACAATTACTCGAGGCAGCACAAGCCTTAACCGGAACCATTCAGCAAATTCCTCCGGGATACTCGGCCATGCATGTGGACGGCGAACGGTCTTATCTTAAGGTGAGACGTGGCGAAGAGGTAATCTTAAAAGCCCGGGAAGTAGAAGTTCCGGTGTTTGAAATCGAAACTTCAAAATTTCCTGAAATAGCCTTTCGAATTGTATGTAGTAAGGGGACCTACATTCGTTCGCTGGTAAGGGATTTCGGAGCATCGTTAAACAATGGGGCTTACCTCAGCGCACTTCGCCGAACGCGGATTGGAGAGTACCGTGTCGAAAATGCGGATACGGTCCCTGATTTGACTGCTCATTTCGAGGCTTTGCTGGTAGATGCATCTGAAAAAGGATTGTAGTCTTATATTATTTGATTTTCATATTTTTGCCGACAATTTTACCCATCCGCGTAAAGTCTTAAACGCACATGAAGTTATCCCAATTCAAATTCGAGCTTCCTTCTGAGTTAATTGCTAAGTACCCTTCCGAAGCTCGTGACGGGTCTCGTTTGATGGTTGTGAACCGTGAAAAGGGCTCGATTGAGCACAAGGTTTTTCGCGATGTTCTCGATTATTTCGACGATGGGGACGTAATGATCCTGAATAACACCAAGGTGTTTCCCGCTCGTTTGTACGGCAATAAAGAAAAAACCGGAGCCAAGATCGAGGTATTTCTTTTGAGGGAGCTCAACCGTGAGAGTAGACTTTGGGACGTTTTAGTAGACCCCGCTCGTAAAATTCGTATTGGAAACAAACTTTATATTGTCGAGGATGACTTGTTGGTTGCTGAGGAAATAGACAATACTACTTCGCGCGGGCGTACTTTGCGTTTCTTGTTCGACGGGCCTTACGAAGAGTTTAAAAAAACCATCGAATCGCTCGGCGAAACGCCACTTCCCAAATACATCAACCGCGATCCAAATCCGGACGATGAAGAGCGTTACCAGACCATATATGCCAAAGAGGAAGGGGCCGTTGCTGCACCTACCGCCGGGTTGCACTTCAGCCGCGAATTGTTGAAGCGCCTGGAGTTGAAAGGGGTTGACTTTGCCAACCTCACACTACACGTTGGATTGGGCACGTTTCGTCCGGTAGAGGTAGAAGACCTCACCAAGCACAAGATGGATTCGGAGCAAATGATCATCAGAGACGATGCGGTGAACATTGTAAACTCTGCCAAGCGAGCCAAGAAACGAGTTTGCGCTGTGGGTACTACTTCCATGCGTTCCATCGAATCTTCGGTATCTACCGATGGTTTTTTAAAGCCTTATGAAGGGTGGACCAACCGGTTCATCTTCCCTCCTTATGAGTTTAGCATTGCCAATGCGATGGTGACCAATTTCCACGTTCCAGAGTCTACTCTGTTGATGATGGTGGCGGCATTCGGTGGCTACGACCTCATCATGGAAGCGTATCAGCAAGCCATCAAGGAGAAGTATCGCTTTTTCTCCTACGGAGACGCCATGCTCATCATTTGATAATTCTGTCTCGGTCAACTTTTCAATAGTGACCGTTGTGGGCGGCCATGTGGCTTGCCTTCCAATTCATCTATCCAAGAAGGTTTTGTCTTCGTACGGTAAGCTTAACCTAATGCATGCCTAAAAAGCTTCACCTGCTTGCCATAGAAGATGACTGTTGTAAAGGTCTTCTTTCCAAGCTGAGTACTTCTTAGCCATTGGCGTCCATGTCTCGCAATATCCTATCCCAAAGCGCTCACCGACCGATAAGCTGTTGATAACTTCCTATGCCCGCGACACAAGCCAGCACCCAATAAGTCGTAATTTCGACCGTTCTTGATGGAACCCCTCGCCACGCTGTCTTATCCAAGGCAGGCCGCCATCTGAAGCGACTCACTAATCCGAAACCAATTTATTGACTGATGAAAATTTTTGCTTCCCTCTGTTTGCTATTGGCCCTTTCTACCGCAGGAATGGCCCAGAAAAAAGGAAAAAGCCTGGAGCTGCCCGAGTTTCCTCGAGACGAGAAAACGAACCTGGTTTCTTACAATGAGGTGGTTACCGAAACCGGAGACAAGACCGCACTGTATGAAAAGGGTAAAAAATGGTTCAATACCTATTACAAAAGCCCATCCAGCGTTATCAAGAAACAAGACATGGAAGCAGGAGTGATTTCTGGCCGCGGTCGGATCAAACTCTGGGACATCGACCCCAAAACCGGAGAGCGAATCAAGACGGGTGGCATTGCTTTATACACCATTACCATTCAATTTAAGGATGGTCGTTACCGCTACGAAATCACCGATATTCAGTGGAAACAAGCGTCAACATTCCCCATGAAGAAGTGGATTGACGAAAATGAAAAGAAATTCAATTGGCAATACGCCAACTTCTTAGCACAAGTAGACCAAGAGGTAAAAGCCTTGATTGAGGATTTGAAAGCCGACATGAGTGTGGCTGCCGAAAGTGCTGGTGAAGATTGGTAGGTTATTCAGGCAAGCACTTTGATTTTGCTTGCTTCGGTCAAACGCATTGTTGCAAGATCAACCCCGGTGATCAGATTGATTCCTGGGGTTTTTCCTTTTTCTAAGGTGCCCAATTGATCAGCTAACCCTAGAAAAAGGGCCCCGTTTCCACATCCCCAGTGCAACATTTCTTCTAATGGCAACTGGGGGTAATGGGTTTGCAAGGTGAGCATTTCGGATAAAATGCTCAATTGATGGTTGGAGGCCAGACTGTCTGTTCCTAGAGTGATCGACAGCTTTTCTGCTCGAAGCAGGTGCACATCCGGCAATCGATTTTCGATGTATTGGTTGGCATTGGGACACAAGCACCAAAATACCTGATCGGAAAATTGGCGGGCTACCTCAATGTCTTCCTTTTCGGTGAAGGTATTGTGGACCAACAGCAACGGCCTTTGAGCATTCAAATGCGGCAATACCGCTGCCAGCGACCTTAATCCAGGAGCGTTCCATGCAGAAAGATCAATTCCGAAACCGGTAAATATTTCAGCAAACGGCCCGCTTTTATGGCGCAAAAACTGGGTTTCGGCATCGCTCTCTTGATTGTGCAGACTGACTGGGCTTTTCTCTTCTTGTGCTCCTATAGCTTGTAGTAGGGTTTTAGAAAGGCTGTAAGGTGCATGGGGAACGATGGAAACCCGAGCTTGCCGGTGGGCCGAAGCGAAGATTTCCCGGTAGTGCTTTTGCAGCTGTTGGCCATTTTCAAAAGTGGCTGATGCACGCGCTTCTGCAATGCCAAAAAGTTCAACGAAGGTGTGGTATGTCAGTTCGCTTTTCGCCTTGATAGAGAAAGTTACTGAACCGTTGCTGATATCGCCCACTGCCTTTATTCCCTGGTCCAACATGTGTTGCTCAGCGGCTAAAGCTGCGGCTTTCACCTCGTGTTCTTCGGCTTCGCGCACACGATTCAAATCGCGGATAAAACCCGGCAACCCCGTTTTTTTAGGAACTTTCCCCAAAAGGTGTGACAGTTCTAAATGGCAATGGGTGTTGACGAACCCCGGACACAGAACACCTGAATGCCGTTCAGTGGCGGGTGCTCCTTCACCTTCTGCCTCTACGGCCAATATTTGGTCATTGGCATCTACTACTACCACACCATTGGCGATCGGTGGTCGGAAAAGTGGAAAAACGTAGTCGGCGGTGATCCTGCGCATAGCTTCGGGTAAGCCGTAAAATTAGCGCTATCTTTGCGAAATGAGCGGCATTACAGCCAAAACAGACATTCGCACCTTAAGTTTCGAAGAACTGAAAGCTTTCTTTGTGGCCAATGGCGAACGCGGTTTTCGTGCGAAACAAGTGTGGGAATGGCTCTGGAAAAAATCGGCCCGCCGGTTTGAGGACATGACCAACTTGTCCAAGTCTACCCGGGCAATGCTGTCGAGCAATTTTGATTTGCTGCCGCTGCACATTGCCGACGAGCAAGTTAGTTCCGATCGCACCATAAAGTGTGCCTTTCGGTCGCACGACCGGCACGTGGTAGAAGGGGTTTTGATTCCTACCGATTCGCGCATGACCGCCTGCATCTCTTCACAAGTAGGCTGCAGCCTTACTTGCAAATTTTGTGCAACTGGCCGCTTGAAACGTTTGCGCAACCTCACTGCCGCCGAAATTTACGATCAGGTAATCGGTATTCGTAACCTGGCGGAAAAACACTACCAGCAACCCCTCTCCAACATTGTTTACATGGGCATGGGCGAGCCTTTGCTCAACTACCGTGAAATGATGGAATCGGTGCACTACATTACCAGTGAGGAAGGCTTGAACTGGTCGCCCAAGCGCATCACGGTTTCTACGGCGGGCATCGCCAAAGTTATCCGACGGCTCGGGGACGACGATGCCAAATTTAACCTTGCACTTTCGCTGCATGCGGCAAACGATGTCAAGCGCAGCAAGATCATGCCAATCAACCGACAGAATTCCCTGGAGGCGTTGGCGGAAGCATTGCGGTATTACTACCGGCAAACTGGCAAAAAGGTGACCTACGAATACATCATTTTCGATGCCTTTAATGACGAGTTGCAAGATGCGCGGGAATTGGCCCGGTTTTGTGCGCACATCCCCTGTAAGGTGAACATCATTGAATACAATCCCATTGATGAAGGCGAGTTTCAGCAAGCTGATCCTCAAAAAGTAGATGCATTTGCCGCCTACCTGGAATCCAAAAATATTGTGGTGAACATTCGCCGTAGCCGTGGCAAGGATATTGATGCTGCTTGCGGACAACTGGCCAATAAAAACCAGGTATTTCAGCCAGAAAATGCATGAAAACACTGCTGCTTCTCTCCTGTTTTTTTGGGTTGATAGGAGGGCTCTTCGGCCAACAACCTACTTTTAGCTGGGGACCTTCCCAGGAGTTAAGTCGCGATTTGCCGATTAAGAAATTGCTGGCGTCCGATACGGGCTCTTTTTTTGTGTTGCGCAGTGGGAAAGATGATCTTGGGCTCCCCGAAGATTTTCAATTGGAAATTTTTTCCCTAAAAAGCCTGGAACGACAATCAAAAATCGACCTGTTTCTTCCAAAAGTCGAAATACAAACGGTGACTTACGAAAACCTGATTTGGTTCAATGGCCAATTGTGGTTTTTTGCCTCCGGGTACCAAAAATCGGTGAAGCGCAACCGGGCCTACCTCTACCCCATTACCAGCAAGGGAATTCAGCAAGACCTGGCGCTTGACGTAGGGGTGATTAAGGCCATTGGTTTGAAACAGAGGGGGGCTTTTCGATACGCCACGTCACCCGATAGCTCTTTGATCCTTTTTGCCGGATCGGAAGACCTGGAATCATCTTATTCGGAAGAACTTTCGCTTCGATTGCTAAATGCTTCTGGCCAATTGGTGATTGCCGATACCCTGGAGCTACCCCACAAACGCGAACGTTTTCGCTTGCAAGAACTCAAATTGGGCAACCGGGGGGAGATCATTGCCTTAGGTAAAGTGATTGATACCGACCGGGGCTGGTCGCGGGGCAATCCCAATTTTTATTTCACCCTGATCGTTTACGAGCCAAAATTCAAACAACTCAAGGAATTTAAGATCGATTTGCCAGAACGCTCGGTTTCCGGGGTAACCGCTCAATTGGCCGAAAACGGCGACATTGTAGTTACGGGCTTTTATTCCAATCTCGCCTCCAACCCCACCGAAGTGGGAGGTACTTTCTTTCTTCGCCTAGATAGCGAACGGAGGACCCTGGTGGGTCGGCATTTCCAAGACTTGGACAACAGCGTTCGGCTACAACTGATGAACGAGAAGCAGGTAGCGCGCGGCAAAGAACCCGGAAATTTCTACTTCCGCCACGTTGGGCTCAGGAATAATGGGAGCGTCATCATGGTGGCGGAACAATATTATAAGCGCGAGGTATGTACCACCGATCCGCAAACCGGTACTACCAACTGCAACATGCACTATTATTTTAACGATTTGCTATTGGCCGCCCTTGATTCCACCGGCAAACCGGAGTGGAACCGGGCCATTTTCAAGTCGCAGTATTCCATCAACGATAACGGGGGGCCTTACGGCTCTTACTTGTTTGGTTTGGAGCCAGACCAATGTTGGGTGGTGTTCAACGATCATCCCAAGAATGAAAAGTTGGTGCAGGACCGCAATGGCCTACGATACATGTCTAATCCAAGACGATCGGTGGTGCGTGCAGTTTTCCTCACCCAGGAGGGTATGGAAAGTCGAGCGCTGCTTTTTTCCAATGGCAACTCCGATTTCACATTTGCTCCACAAACCTTTTTAAACCTTTCCGATAGTGAGATGGTTATTTATGGACGAGGGAGGAAAGAATTTGCCTTTGGCCGACTTCGATTTGACCGTTAATGTAACTGCTTCACTCTTACTTTTTTCTACATTTGGAGTCACAATTCGCCTTGATGCCTTCCCTTAACGAGATCAAAGCCCCGATCAGGGAGGAGATGGAAATCTTCGAAGCCAAATTCAAGGATTCGATGCACAGCAAGGTTCCACTCCTTGACAAAATCACCCATTACATTGTTAAGCGCAAAGGAAAGCAGATTCGACCCATGTTTGTGTTTCTCTCTGCGCAAATGTTTGGACCCATAAAGGAGCCTTCTTACACCGCTTCTTCGCTCATCGAATTGCTGCATACGGCCACACTGGTGCACGACGATGTAGTAGACGATGCTTACGAAAGGCGTGGATTTTTCTCCCTCAATGCACTTTGGAAAAATAAGATCGCTGTGTTGGTCGGAGACTTCCTGCTTTCCAAAGGACTATTACTCGCCATGGACCACAATCAGTACCAACTGTTGCGTATTGTAACCCGTGCAGTGCGGGAAATGAGCGAAGGCGAATTACTGCAGATTGAAAAAACCCGAAAGCTCAACATCGACGAATCGGTGTATTATGAGATCATTCGACAAAAAACTGCGTCTCTGATCGCTGCCTGTTGTGCCTGTGGAGGAACTTCTACCGGAGCCAATGAAGAAATGGTAGAAAGGCTTTGGAATTTTGGCATTCAGGTGGGCATTGCCTTTCAAATCAAAGACGACCTTTTTGATTATGGCAGTGGAGAAAAAATTGGGAAGCCCACCGGCATTGATATTAAAGAGAAGAAGACCACCCTTCCTTTGATCTACGCACTCAATCAGGCCAATAAGAAAGACCGACGGTGGCTCATCAACTCGGTGAAAAACCACAACGAAGACCCTAAGCGAGTGAATGAGGTCATTGAGTTTGTGATCAATAGCGGGGGCATTGAGTACGCTACCCAGCGGATGCACGAATACATGGACAAGTCTTTGGAAATTTTATCTGGTTTCCCAGAAACACCTGCAAGAAATTCGCTGGAACACCTGGTTCGCTATACGGTGAACCGCAACAAATAACTTTCTTCTTTCTCCAATTCAAGCATCAACCTTTCTTGTTCCTTACGCCGGAGCAAAAACTTTCAAGGCTTGGATGAATTTGTTTTGCCAGTACTTGCTGTTCGCGAAAGCGATTGCGGCCAGAATAGGTCCACACTTTTAAGAACCGAGCATTAAAAAAGGCTGCCCCTTGCGAGACAGCCTTATCCATTCAATAGGAGGATTCTACTTATTTAAACGCAGGAATGCCGGTAATATCAAATCCTAAGATCAAGAGATGAATGTCGTGCGTGCCTTCGTAGGTGACGACTGATTCCAAGTTCATCATGTGGCGCATGATCGGATATTCTCCGGTGATGCCCATGCCTCCATGTATTTGGCGGGCCTCACGCGCGATGTTCAACGCCATTTCTACGTTGTTTCGCTTGGCCATGGAAATCTGAGCAGTGGTTGCCCGGCCTTCATTTTTCAATACACCGAGCCGCCAGGTAAGCATTTGTGCCTTGGTAATCTCGGTGAGCATTTCTGCTAATTTCTTTTGGATCAGTTGAAAGGCTCCGATTGGCTTGTCGAACTGAATTCGTTCTTTCGAATAGCGGACGGCACTGTCGTAGCAATCCATGGCAGCACCAATCGCTCCCCAGGCAATTCCGTAACGAGCCGAATCGAGGCAACCGAGTGGAGCACCCAATCCGGATTTATTGGGCAGCAAATTAGCCTTGGGCACTTTGACGTTGTCAAACACCAATTCGCCGGTGGCAGAAGCCCGTAGCGACCACTTTCCGTGGGTTTCCGGAGTGGAAAAGCCTTCCATTCCACGCTCTACGATCAATCCGTGGATACGACCGGCCTCATTCTTGGCCCACACCACAGCAATGTCTGCAAAAGGTGAGTTAGAAATCCACATTTTAGCTCCATTGAGTAGGTAATAGTCGCCTTCGTCTTTGAAGTTGGTGATCATTCCTCCCGGGTTGGATCCGTAATCGGGTTCGGTCAATCCGAAGCAACCCATCATTTCACCGGTTGCCAACTTGGGCAAATACTTTTGTCGTTGCTCTTCGTTGCCGTATTTCCAAATGGGGTACATCACCAGGGAACTTTGCACCGAAGCAGTAGAACGTACACCAGAGTCGCAACGCTCTAACTCCTGCATTATCAGTCCGTAGGCAATGTTGTCCAATCCAGAACCGCCGTATTCGGTAGGAATGTAGGGGCCAAAGGCTCCAATTTCTCCTAATCCCGGAAGGATTTGTTTGGGGAATTCTGCGCGTTGCGCATAGTCTTCGATAATGGGAGAAACATCTTTTTTGATCCAGGCGCGTGCACTCTCTCGGATCAACCGGTGCTCCTCGGAAAGGAGCTCATCCATCAGGTAAAAATCGTGGGCTTGAAATCTATCGCTGGTCGCCATCTTAAAAGAATTTGTAAGTGACAAATCTATAGAAATTCGACCGTTCAAAAACGCGAATAATGGAAAGAGAAGGACAAAAACTGAGAAATAAAAGTCCCATAATTGATTAGAATCGTCTCTTTGTTTGCCAATCCTGATCCGCTACCTTTGATTGGTCCTGCGGACAGAGCGTAATATTACTTGTTCCCCTATTCAGAATCATCGATTCCAATGAAACGATTCTTGTTTTTAATCGTCTTCATTTCCCTTGCTGGAATGGTGTTCGACTGGCAAAACAACGCGGTGCACTCCTTCACCACCGGTGCAGTGGCCGGCAACACCGGATCACCCGCTGATGGTCAGTCGTGCGCTCGATCGGGCTGCCACGCAGGGATGGCTACCTTCCAGTCCAACATGATTACTTCCGATATTCCTTCCGGAGGCTATGTCCCCGGTCAGGTGTACAACATTTCTGCGACCATCAGCCAGGCCGGTATCTTGAAGTTCGGATTTCAGATTTCCCCACAGGACAACAATGGCAACCTTGCGGGGACATTGGTGAGTAACCCGACCACCAAGTTAGTGGGCAGCAACAAATACATCACCCACCTTTCTACCAGCACTGCCGGCAACGGCACACTCACCTGGGATTTTCAATGGGTAGCACCCAGTTCGGGGAGCGGAACTGTAACCTTTTACGGAGCTTTCAATGCTGCTAACAGCAACAGCAGCCCATCGGGGGACGATATCTACCTTTCTTCGCTTGAAGTCTCTGAAGACCTCACGGTTTCGGTTCAGAGCATTCGAAATGCACTAACCGGACTATGGATGTTTCCCAACCCTTCTAATGAGCGCGTGGTGTTGAAACATGGAACGGATGCTGTATTAACGGTATTCCACCTCAATGGCCAACGCAGGAACACCGATTGGAAGTATCTTGGTGACGGCCAATCGGAAACCAACGTTTCAACCTGGGAGCCGGGAACCTATTTGGTTCAGGTAGTGGAAAATGGAACAGTTACTACGCTTCGATTAGTGGTGTTGTAATCCCCGTTTGCTCCTTATTTCCGGTGCCTGCATGCGTTGATCTGTCTAGTAATTTTATTAAAATCCACCCGCTGACAAAGCGTATATTTGCAGCTTCTCCGATGCTAATAAATCTACTGGTCTGAAGTGAAACCCCAATTGCTTCCTGAAGCTGATGCTCCGACTCCAAATACTTTGGATTCAGACCCATTTCCACTTGATTCAACGGAAAACAGCTACCATTCAGATTGGTTCCTCAAATGGGAAGTACCGGACACCATCACTTTTGAAGCCGCTCCACCCAAAGTCGTGTTGTCTCACCACGAAGGCATCGTTACCCCGGAACGACACAACGAAAAAGGCGATAATAACTTTAAGCAGCTTCAATCGGACTGGGTTTTGATGATTTTGCTAATGAGTCTTGGCTTGTTGGCCTACCTCCGCACCACCAGCAACAAACGATTGCAACAATTGGTAGAAGCTTTTGTGAGTAATCGTTTTATTCGACAGCTGTTGCGCGAAGATCAGGCTTTTACTAACCGAGCTTCGGTTTTGCTTACCATTAATTATTGGATGGTGACAGCCTTGTTTCTCGTACAACTCTATACCGGCAATTGGTTGGGAGATATTGCTACGGAAATCACCTGGTTGCAATTCGAACCTGTCTTATTCCTGATTTGCTTTGGGGGAGTGGCAGCCATTTACCTGTTCAAATTTGTGCTTTTTCAAGTGGCTGGTTGGTTGTTCAATTCCCTTGATGCGGTAGAAGAATACCTTTATAACTTTCAGCTATTTGCGAACGTTCAAGGCCTGGTTATGCTACCAATTGTAACCGCTATGGCTTATCTGGATTTGGAGAATCCTACCGTTATGGTCGTAACAGGTGCGATTCTGAGCCTCGGATTTCTCGTAGGACGTTTATTTAAAGGCATTTACCTGGGAATCACCTCCACAAATTTTTCATGGTTTTACATTATTACGTACATTTGCAGCCTCGAAATCCTACCCTTGCTTGTTCTAGCTAAGCCACTTAGACCCTTTTTAACAGACTTTTAGGAAGCGAGTACGCTATGGCAACGAATACTTCAAAACAACCATTGACTGAGAGAGACCTGAAGGTGAAAAGCATTCTGGTTTCCCAGCCCAAACCGGAAGGAGACAAATCTCCTTACTTCGATTTGGCCAAAAAATATAATCTGAAAATCGACTTTCGGCCGTTCATACACGTTGAAGGTGAAGCCTCTCAGGAGTTCCGGAAACAACGGATCAACATCCTTGATTTTAGTGCTGTGATTTTCACCAGTCGTAATGCTGTCGACCATTACTTCCGGATGTGCAACGAGTTGCGGATCACGGTTCCCGACAGTATGAAATACTTCTGTATTTCTGAATCTACTGCTTACTACTTGCAGAAGTATGTTGTGTACCGCAAACGCAAGATCTTCCACGGTAAGCAAACCTTTGCCGACCTGATCGACATTATTAAGAAGCACAAGCAGGAGAAGTTTTTGCTCCCGTCAAGTGACATTCTCAAGCCGATCATTCCCAAGCTGTTGGAAGAAAACAAGATCAACTACCAACGTGCGACCCTTTACCGCACGGTATGTAGCGACTTGTCGGATCTGGCGGATGTGTACTACGACATTTTGGTGTTCTTCAGCCCGTCTGGTATCAAGTCATTGATGCAAAACTTTCCCGACTTTCAGCAAAAAAACACTCGGATTGCTGCTTTTGGCAATACGACCAGCAATGCAGTTAAGGATCACAACCTTGTGGTAGACATTGCCGCCCCGAGTCCCAATGCCCCGTCTATGACGATGGCCATCGATCAATACATAAAACGGGTGAACAAAGACTGAGTTCTTTTTCCTCTTCAACGATAGGCATAGCCGCTTTCGCAAGGAAGCGGCTATTTTTTTTTGCCTGATGGCTAACGGATCGCTAACCCAATTACTCCATTCATACACCGATCTCTGCATTTGACGCAACGGGCCTTGACTTTAATTTACCAATGTGCCTTTTTGTTGCTTTCGTAAACTGTGCTACAACACGATTTGGCAAAAGAATTTGACCAGCGATCAGCGAAAAAGGCAATTGTTGATCTAAGGAAAGACAACGGATACTATCCCGATTATGGCGTTGACCAAAGAAAACCGGCAGTTCACTCATGAGTCCTTGTAGAACCTTAACTACTGCTCTATTTTCACGTTAGATAGTTATCCCAAACGCATTTAGAGCAACAGGTTACTGGTCTTTTGCTCTTATTACCTGCCTCGACCAATCGATCATTCCCCACCCCAGTAAAATTGTTTCTAAGGCTGCCTCCGGTTTGAGGCAGCCTTTTGATTTCACTGCACCACTTACCCTAGTAGCGCCTGCTCCAAACTTGTTAGTTTTGCAAAGTGCGCGCCACCTTTCGAAAAGAAGAACGATTGTGTAGTAAGAAGTTGTTGGACCGCTTGTTCAGCGAGGGCAAGTCTTTCAACCAGTTTCCCTTTCGCATCATGTACCTTACTGCACCATTAGATGGCCCTTATCCTGTGCAAGTGACCATAGCGGTTCCCAAACGAAAAATCAGAAACGCTGTGCAACGCAATCAAATCAAAAGATGGATGCGGGAGGCCTACCGTAAAAACAAGGACATAGTGTATTCTCCACTGTCCGAAAACGGCCACCAAATGGCGTTAATGCTTATTTACATTGGCTCTCCACGCACCAACTACACCCAGGTTGAAGATAAAATAATCGTATCTTTACAACGTTTGATCAGGGAGTATGAGCAGGGTAATCAGTAGCATTTTTATTTTATTGATCCGTTTTTATCAAGGAGTTATTTCTCCTCTTTTTCCGAGTACTTGCCGCTACGACCCTACTTGTTCCAACTACGGTATTCAGGCTATAAAAAAGCATGGTCCATTAAAAGGAGGGTGGCTCACCCTCAAAAGGATCGCTTCTTGTCACCCCTGGGGTGGCTTTGGGCACGATCCCGTACCTTAGATCATCTCCAAACCAAGCACCAACATGAAACTGCTTCATTCGGCTAAAGTCTATCTGGTCATTCTTAGCATTGGCACGCTGTCTTTCCTATCCTACAGCTTTGCAGAAGACTATTTTGGCATCTCTAAGAATCTTGAGATTTTCATTGATGTTTACGAAAACCTCAACAAGTATTACGTTGACGATACCAATCCGGGGGAATTGATGAAAACCGGGATTGATGCCATGCTTGGCTCACTTGATCCTTACACGAATTTCTACCCTGAATCGGACATTGAAGACTATCGGTTCCTGACTACAGGGCAATACGGTGGCATTGGTTCACTCATTCGTCGGTACGAAGACCACATCGTAATTGCAGAACCTTATGAAGGCTTTCCAGCTCAAAAAGCGGGCCTTCAGGCGGGTGATCTGATATTAGCCGTTGACGGTAAATCAACCGAAGGCAAAACTACTCAAGAGATGAGTAAGGTGTTGAAGGGACAACCCGGTACCAGTCTTTTGCTTAAAGTGAAGCGCGTATCTGACGGCAGTGTCGCAGAGATCGAGTTGGTGCGTCAGGAAATCAAGATGAATGACGTGCCTTATTTTGGCATGTTGGATGAAAAGACGGGCTACATCAAACTCAATGCTTTTACAGAAACCGCCAGCAGAGAAGTGAAAGAAGCATTTCAAAACCTGAAGGACGAACATCAGGTTCAAAAATTGGTGCTCGACCTCCGAGGTAACGGAGGCGGCTTGCTGCGCGAAGCGGTTTCAATTGTTAACCTGTTTGTTTCGCGAGGCGAAACGGTAGTGGAAACCCGCGGAAGGTCTAAGAATTGGGAAGGCGAGCACACCACTCTAAATGCCCCTATGGATACTAAAATCCCGTTGGTAGTTCTGATTGACGAAGGGTCGGCCTCCGCCAGTGAAATCGTTTCGGGCGCTTTGCAAGATCTGGATCGGGCAGTGGTGGTAGGTCAAGAATCCTTTGGTAAAGGATTGGTGCAACAAACCCACAACTTGGGCTACAACGCAAAGTTGAAAATCACGGTGGCCAAATATTACATTCCTAGTGGTCGCTGTATACAACGGCTGGACTATTCTAAACGGGATGCTAGTGGGAAAGTAATCGAAGTTCCCGATTCATTGATTACTGAATTTACAACCCGCAATGGACGTAAGGTGTATGATGGTGCCGGCATTAACCCAGACCGGGAAGTGCCCGTACCGGAGGCCAGCAACATTTTAATTAGCCTTGTGACCAACAATCTGATCTTTGAATACGACAACGAATTTCAGCGGAAACACAATGAACTTCCTGCAGCCAAAACCTATAGAGTTTCGAATGAAGAATACGATACGTTTAAACAGTTTTTGGAAGGAAAAGAATACAACTACGTTACCAGCAGCGAAAAATCACTCGAATCATTCGAAAAGGTAGCCAAGGCGGAAAAGTATTTTGACGAAGTAAAAACTGAATTTGAAGCGCTTAAAGGTCAAATTGAAGCTCAAAAAGCCGACGACCTCGATACGTATCAGGAAGAGATCACCGAATTGTTGGAAAATGAGATCGTTTCCCGGTACTACTACCAATCGGGCCGTGTGGAAGCTTCTTTGTCGCGCGATCCCGATGTAGCAGAAGCCTTGAAGGTGTTAAATAACACCGAGTTGTATGCTTCCATTCTCGAAGGAACGGTTGCCGGAAAGTAATCTTCCAACGGCAATGTGTTCTTTTCAATTGATTGGCTAATCTGGTGACCAACCGGTTGAGCATCCTTCAAAAATTTCCTTTTCGAGCCGTTCAAAAGCTCGGCATCGCCCTGATTTTTGTGGGCCTGCCCTTCTCACATCCCATGATGAGCATTGGTCAAATGGTGCTCGTAGGGAATTGGTTGTTAGAGGGGATTGTTAAACGACAACTTGCTCAACAATTTCAACGTTTTTTTAGTGACAAGGTCGCTTTGGCCTTGGTAGGCCTGTTCGTATGGCACTTGATTGGTTTGCTCTACAGTGACAACTTGGCCTATGGCCTTAGGGACATTCGGATCAAATTACCTTTGTTGGTCATTCCCTTGGTGTTGTCCTCAAGTCCTCTACTGAACCGAAAAGAGCTGGAGCAACTGCTTGGGCTGTTTCTACTATCGTTGTGGACCTTCTCTGGCTATTCCAGTCTCCTGGCCTGGGGAGCCTTTGGTCCGGTTCCTGACGACCTGCGGGCGCTTTCCCCCTTCATTTCTCACATTCGCCTGGCCTTGATGGCTACGCTGGGGTTCTTTATAGGTGGTTATTTTGCCTTTTCGGCACGGCCTGGCTGGTTAAGAGCAGTCGGTGGATTGACCATGGTTTGGTTCCTGGTTTTCCTCACCATAATTCAGGTTGTCTCAGCAGCACTGGCGTGGGGAATCACCTCACTTGGCTTGCTGGTGTACCTGGTTTGGAAACAGGAGAAACTGCTTTATCGGGGCTTATTGGTAGCCGTGCTGTTGGCCATTCCCTCTATTGCCGGCTTTTGGATATACCGCACAATAGCACAGAACTTTTCGGTTGCTCCCGTAGTATTGGAAGAGTTGGACACCCATACCGAAGGAGGCCATACCTACGGGCACTACCTGGAAGAAACTCAACTTGAAAACGGTAATTACGTGTGGCTTTACATTGCCTGGACCGAACTGGAGAACGGTTGGAAGGCGCGCAGTTCCGTTCCTTTTCGGGGAACCGACGGCCAAGGCAACCCTGTGGTGGGGACTCTTATCCGGTTTCTGACTTCGAAAGACCTTCGGAAAGACACCCAGGGGGTGGCCAGCTTAAGCGATGAAGAAATACAAGCCATCGAAAATGGCATTGCCAATGTTAGGTTCTTCAACAATCCCAATAGCCTCGACAACCGCATGTATAGCATTGTTTGGGAGTTACATTCTTACTTTTCCGGAATGAACCCTGAGGGCAATTCCATCACTATGCGGCTGGAATTTTGGAAAACCGCTTGGGAAATTCACCAACATTCCCCTTGGTTTGGCGTAGGCACAGGAGATGTCCAAGAGGCCTTTGACGCCCAATATGCTGCCAGTGCATCACAGCTTTCTGAGGCCTATCGGATGCGCACCCACAATCAATACCTCACCATTCTGGTCACTTTCGGAATGGTTGGTTTAGTCTTTTTCATGGGCACCCTTCTATTGCCCTTCTTCTTCCGAAAATACCGTTTGAACTACTTTTTCATGGTGGCCCTAAGCATCGCTCTCATCAGCATGCTGAGCGAAGACACTTTGGAGACCCAGGCGGGGGTCACCCTGGTGGTTTTTCCTTTCTGCTTTTTCCTTTTTGGATGGGATAATCGGCCTTGAGAGCTTATTTGGATTGATTCTAAATAAGGAAGTCTGACAATTACATGACACTCTCAAGAAAATCCTAGAGGAAATTTGTAGTTAGAGATATAAGCATGTTGAACGGATTACAACATTTAAACCTTCTGACTTTTACCCACCAAAATTTGTCTTTGGAGGAAATTGGTCAGTTTCACCTCGAGGCAGAAACGCGGCAGAAGCGGCTAAAGCCACTTCTCTCGAAGTTGGAGTGTAGTGAGGTCATGTTTCTGTCCACATGCAATCGCGTAGCGCTTATCTGGGTAGCGGAAAATTCTCCAACCCCAGCCCAAATTTTACAAACTGTTTATCCTGATTGGGACCCTGCTTCCATCATGAAAGCCACCAAGTCGGGCACTCACCTTCAAGGAATGGAAGTTGCACGTCACTTGTTTCGGGTTTCCAGCAGCTTGGAGTCGCTGGTAGTGGGCGAACGAGAAATTATCACTCAAGTGCGGCAAAGCTACGAGCAAGCCCAGGAAATGGGGTTTGCTGGTGATGTCCTTCGTCTTCTGGTGCAGGGAGCCGTGAAAACCGCCAAAAAGGTTTTTACTGAAACTGCCATTGCCAACCGGCCAGTTTCGGTTGTCAACCTGGCTTGCTACCGGTTGTGGGAATTGAAGCCGAATACTGAAAGTAAAATCATTTTGATTGGTGCCGGTCAAACCATTGCCGCCATAGCACGCAAATTGAAAAAGCAAGGATATCACCGCTTTGTTATCTTTAATCGAACGCTCTCCAAAGCAGAAGAGTTGGTGGAAGTAGTCGGTGGACAAGCTTATCCTTTAAGTGCACTATCCGATTACCGTAAAGGTTTCGATGTATTGATTTCTTGTACTGGTTCCTCCGAGCCAATAGTGACACCAGAAATCTTTCAAAAACTCCTGAACGGAGACACCAGACGCAAAGTCTTAGTAGACCTCGCTATTCCCAACGATATTGATGAAGCAGTAGTCTCCCGGTTTTCAGCGCAGTCAATTCAAATTGAAGACCTCAAAGAAGTAGCTGCTCAAAACCTCGAAGCACGGAAAGAAGAGTTGAGCGCTTGCAATCATATTGTGGAAACCCACCTTGAAGAATACGAAGAGGCAGTACGCATTCGGAAGATTGAGGTAGCGATGAAACAAGTACCGCTTAAAGTAAAAGAGATCAAACAGACTGCGCTCTCTGAAGTATTTTCCCAAGACATTCAGCAATTGGATCCCCAAAGCCGTAAAACACTTGAAAAAGTGTTGAGCTACATGGAAAAGAAATACATCAGTGTTCCCATGAAGATGGCCCGCGAGATCATGCTCGATCGCTAAGCTGACTATCTTTATCCCTCAAACCAGAATTTTTCTCCCGTGAGCCAACGCACCATTGTTATCGGTACCCGTGGCAGCCGACTCGCACTTTGGCAAGCCCATCATGTGCAGGACCGCCTGCAAGCCGAAGGTCATCGGGTAGATATAAAGATCATCAAAACCCGTGGTGACCGCATTCAAAATATTGGTTTTGATAAAATGGAAGGCAAAGGTTTCTTTACCAAAGAAATCGAGCAGGCCTTGCTCTCCAAAGAAATTGATCTGGCGGTTCACTCCCACAAAGACTTGGAAACCACATCGCCGGAAGGTTTGGTTATCGGTGCTGTATCCGACCGGGAAGATCCCCGTGAGTTACTACTGGCCAAGCCAGAAGCCATTGCTGCTGATGAAAAATTTCAACTCAAAAAAGGAGCTGTTGTGGGCACCTCTTCGGCCCGAAGAAAATCGCAGCTATTGGGTGAACGGCCAGACCTACAGTTGAAAGACCTGCGTGGCAATGTACCTACCCGCATCGAAAAACTGCGCAATGAAGGCTATGATGCGATTTTATTGGCAGCAGCGGGTGTAAAACGACTGGAACTTGACTTGAAGGATTTACAGGTAATGCATTTAGATCCAAGGGTTTTTATTCCTGCTCCGGCACAAGGGGTTTTGGCACTACAAATTAGGGCGAAAGATAAGGAGTTGGCCACCTGGTTGCAGTTCTTCAATCACGGTGCTACTGCTACCCGAATTGGGCTGGAAAGATCGGTGTTGAAAGCGTTTCATGGAGGTTGCCAGGTGCCGCTTGGGGCCTACTGTGAAATGGAAGACCAAAAAGTAAAATTATGGGTTGCCGCTTCCGAAAGCTGGGAAAACCCTCCTAAGCGGTTATACCTGGAAGCTGAAACCACAGAAGGTTTGGCTGAAAAAGCAGTAGCTCAGTTAAAAAAAAAGACCATCCAAGCGTCTTCATCAGCCGCGAACTGACCGCGGAAAGTGAATTTAAGGCCTACTGTGAGCAACATTCTATCGCTGTTCAGGCCCAATCGCTTATTCGGCTCGAAAACCTCCCTTTTTCAATTTCTCAATGGCCTCAGTGGGTCTTTTTCTCTTCTGCCAATGCGGTACGCACCTTCCTGAAACAAGTTGAATTGCCGGCTTCAGTGAAAGTAGGTTGCATTGGTCAGGCCACAGCAAAAGTGGTCAGTAGTTTTCAGAAGCGGGTTGATTTTTTGGGTCAAGGTTCTTCTGAGTCGGTGGCGCTTGCTTTTGCAAAAGAGATCTCTCATGACGATCATGTGTTATTTCCAGCAGCCGATTCAGCTGCACCCACCGTGAGTCGGCATTTGTATCCCCATCAAGCGATTCAACTACCCATTTATCGAACGGCAGAATCCCCACCCCAACAACTTCCCAAGGCTGACCTTTGGGTTCTTACTTCTCCTTCCAACGCTAAGGCTCTTAGTAAAGTAAATGGTTGGCCTGGCAAGAGCAAGATCATCGCCATTGGAAAAACTACCGCTGCTGCCTTGGAAGCACTGGATATTTCAACCTATACAGTTGCCTGGGAGCCTTCAGAACGTGCATTGGCCGATGCGCTGTTCAGCTGCTGATTCCCGTTTTTCGGATACATCGCGCGATTAATCGTTTCATTTTCACATTTTATCGTGGAAAGGAAACTCCTGAACACCAGCACCGTATCAGGATTCCTGTATCTTTGTTAATGGCTTTCTCTCCATTATTCTTTGAGCATAACATTCCCCGTTAACTCCACTACTATGGTTCGAATTTTACTTGCCTTTCTCTTTTTGTTGGTTTGCTTTGTTCCTCAAGGCCTCATAGCACAGGGAAACACTGAGCAATGTGCTACTCACCTTCTCCACAATCAATTGTTGCAATCTGATCCTGGGTTTGCTCAAAGGATGCAACAAAACGAGCAATTCATCCAAAACTGGATTCAAAACCAACAAACCAACGGACAGCAGCAGCTGTCTACGTCTGGTGTGTTGACGGTTCCGGTAGTAGTGCATGTGGTGCACACCGGCCAGGCGGTAGGCGTAGGAGCCAACATTTCAGTGGCACAAATCAACAGTGCCCTTACTGCCTTGAACGACCGTTTTCGCAAAACACCTGGAACGCATGGCGATGCCGGAGGAGTAGACGTGGAGGTAGAGTTTTGCCTGGCACAACGGGACCCCAATTGCCTCGCCACTACCGGAATAGTGCGGGTGAACGGGAGCAGCGTTACGGATTATGCTTTGGAAGGCATCAATGCAGGAGGTAGTGCAGGTGCCAGTGAAACTGACGTAAAAGCTCTGAGCAGGTGGCCCAACACCGATTATGTCAACATTTGGGTTGTTACCGAAATTGAGAACAACAATGGAGGCTCAGGTATTCAAGGATATGCCTATTTCCCCGGTGCTTCATCAAGTGTAGATGGTATTGTTATCATGCATACTGCATTTGGAACACTTGGAACCGTCAACAGTTTCAACAATTTATGCCGTACACTTACCCACGAGATGGGGCACTATTTCAACCTCTATCACACCTTCGAAGGTGACAATGGCGGTACCCAATGTCCGGCTACTGGCAATAACTGTGGATCTGGAGTAGGCGACTGCTGTGGTGATACTGAAATTCACCAACGTTCTTCCAGCAATTGCCCTTCGGGAATGAATACTTGTACCTCGGCCATGTTTGGCAGCGTGGTCAATAACTACATGGATTACTCCAGCCAAACTTGTGCAGACGAATTTACGGCCGACCAAAAAACGAGGATGAGAGCCGCTCTTTGTGGACCTCGGGCCAGTTTATTAAGCTCTTTGGGTTGTACACCGGTAACGACAACTCCTCCGGGAACCGCTGCTTGCAGCCCGCAAACCACCAACCTCAGCAACTCCTTTGGGATGGGTGTCCGAAACGTGACCTTCCACGATTTAAATGTCACTTCTTCCAATGCCGTTAATGATGGTGGATACGTAGACAACACGTGTAATCAAGCCGCCAATCTGGCCCCATCCACGCCTTACAACATTTCCATTTTTACGGGTACTACCAACAACCAGGATGTGCACGTGTACATTGATTACAACAATGACAACGACTTTACCGATCCGGGTGAGCAAGTGATGACTTCTACCAATGACACCTTGCATACCTTGACCTATACCACGCCGGCTAACCCGACAACTGGAGCTTATTTGCGGATGCGGGTCATCGCGGACTGGGTGAACAATACCATCGCCAATTCTTGTTATGCTCCCCAATACGGGCAAATTGAAGATTTTTCCGTCTTTTTTGCCTCTACTGCTTCTATCTCTTTGTCTTCTACCACTACCGATGTGACTTGCAATGGGGGCAATAATGGATCAGCAACGGTAACTGCCAGCAATGGCAATATTCCGTACACATATGCCTGGAGCAATGGAGGTAGTACGGCTACCATTTCTAATCTTGCTGCCGGCAACTACACGGTAACGGTGACAGATGCTACAGCCGCTACCCAAACCACTACAGTAACTATTGCTCAACCAACCACCGGTGTTACTGCCATGATCATGTCGAGCACCAATGTATCTTGCAATGGTGGGTTTAACGGAGCAGTGATTGCCAATGCTTCCGGTGGAACACCTACCTATACTTATGCGTGGTCGAACGGAGCGAGCAATACCAGTTTGAATGGTCTTTTTGCAGGTTCATATACGGTTACCGTAACCGATGCCAACGGATGTACCGATGCCATCACAGCAACCATTACGGAACCAGCGCTTATTTCAGCTTCTTCTACGGTCTCTAACGTTACTACAGTGGGAGGATCCAACGGGTCTATTTCCCTAACTCCTACTGGTGGCACACCAACTTACACCTATGCGTGGTCATCAGGAAGTACCGCTCAAAACCCTACTGGTTTAGTAGCAGGAGTATATACCGTTACCATTACTGATGCCAATGGGTGTACCGGAACCCACACTGCAACCGTAACCCAACCTTCACCAGGCCCGTTGACGCTTTCCACTTCATTTACCAACGTTAGTTGCAATGGAGGTAATGATGGAACGGGTACCGCAAACGCCAGCGGAGGCACAACACCGTACACATATGCGTGGAGCAATGGCAACACCAATGCAACCGCTACGGGCCTTTCTATAGGCAGCTACAATGTAACGGTGACCGACGGAGCCGGTGCTACTGCTGTAGGATCAGTTTCCATTCTTCAACCTTTTGCCTTAGGCGTAACCTTGCCCACCATTACACAGGTTGCCTGTTTTGGAGATGCCACTGGTGCTGCCAACAGTACTACCAGTGGAGGTATTCCGCCTTATACTTTTTCATGGTCCAACGGGGCCTCCACGGCCAATATCAATGGCCTTACCGCAGGTTTGTATACCCTTACGGTGACGGATGCGAACGGATGTACTCAAACTGCCATTGCAGGAATTAACCAGCCCGGATCAGCCCTAAGCCTTACCAATGTGGTTACGAATGTAACTACCGCCGGAGGTACTAATGGCGCTATCGATATAACGGTAAGTGGCGGTACGCCCGGCTATGCTTACGTGTGGAACACAGCGGCAACTTCTGAAGATCTAAATGGCCTGTCGGCAGGAACCTACACCGTGACAGTGACCGATACCAACGGGTGCGTACTCGTTCAAAACTTTAATGTTTCTCAACCCAGTTTGAACACCTCCATGGCAACCGTGGATGCCAGTTGCAACGGTTTGGCTGATGGTAGTGCTACCGTTACCGTGAATTCAGGCACTCCTCCAATGACCTTCGTGTGGTCGAATGGAGGAAGTTCGGCTACCCTCACCGGTCTTGCTGCGGGAACCTACACGGTAACAGTAACCGATGCCAATGGCTTACAAGGGCAGGACACTGCCGTAATCAACGAGCCCGGAGCGCTCAATGTCAACGTCAACAATACCAATGTTTCTTGCAACGGGGCCAATGATGCCAGTGCAACAGCATCGGTATTTGGTGGTACTGCTCCGGTTTCATTTAGTTGGAGCAATGGCATGTCGGGGAGTGGCACCGCCATGAATTATGGTGCCGGCACCCATACGGTTACCGTTACCGACAACAATGGATGCACTACAACGGCCAACTATACTGTTACCCAACCTACTGCCCTTTCCCTTACAGGAACTATTGTCAACCCGGGTGGATGCAACTTTTCTTCAGGAACATTGAGCGCCAGTGGTGGTACCACACCTTACAGCTATGTATGGTCCACCGGTGACACAACCGCCACTGTGGCCAACCTGCCTGCCGGAACTTATGCGGCTACTGTAACCGATGCCAACGGGTGTACAGCGGTACAAGGGGGATTAATTGCAACAAGTGCAGGTTCCATTTTGGCTACTTTGAATGCGAACAACATTACCTGTAATGGGGCCAATGATGGTAATATAACGGTTACTATTAGTGCAGGAGCCGCACCTTTTACTTATTTGTGGTCCAGCCTGCAAACCACGCCTTCGATTTCAGGGTTACCAGCTGGAACCTACACTGTATTTGTTTCGGATTCGACGGGGTGCAGCGATACACTTACCGCTACCATAACAGAGCCCGCTCCCATTGTTTTGAATGTAAGCGGCAACTCCCCTTCCTGTGACAATAGCAACGATGGTGATGCTGCTACCTTAATTTCTGGTGGAGTAACTCCTTATACTTTCAACTGGTCAAATGGCGGCAGCACCAATTCCTTATCGGGACTCTCAGGTGGAACCTACACGGTAACCGTAACCGATGCCGGTGGATGTACCGTTATTGACTCGGTAACGCTGAACAGTCCAACTCCTGTCGTTGCTACCATTGCTCCTGCGGGACCTATCAGCCTTTGTGGAGGTGCTTCGGTCACCCTCACGGTAAACACCGCTATTGGGCTAAGTCATATCTGGACCCTCAACGGCAACCCGATTGGCGGAGCTTCAGGCCCGACACTCAATGTTGGAGTACCGGGGCAATACGGCGTTATTACAACCGATGCCAATGGATGTACCGGCTCTGATGTTGTATCTGTGACAAACAGCCCCATTGTGGTTTCCTTCAGTGGGTTGGACCCTAACGGTTATTGTGAAAGCGACCCACCGGCAACCCTAACCGGATCTCCTGCCGGAGGAAGTTTCTCTGGAATCGGAATTGTTGGCAACCAATTTGTTCCTGATTCTGCTGGGATAGGTACCTTCATGATTGTTTACAACTACAGCGACACCAACGGTTGTAGCGGATCGGATACACAATTCGTAGCGGTTACTTCCGGGGCAAACATTGGTGGCATCACCGGTCCGATTGTGGTTCAGCCCAACCAGAGCTATGTGTATCAGGTAAACCCTAACAGTGGCTCGAGCTACCAGTGGATTGCCAGTGGAGGTACTCTTGGGCAACAAGCCAATAACGTGGCTTCTATCAATTGGGGAGCCGGACCAAACGGAAGTATCACCGTTGTTGAAACCGCTTCCAATGGCTGTACGGATACCCTTACTGTTATTATCTACATTGGAATAGTAAGTGTGGCAGAAAGCGAAGCCTCCTATGGTATTCAACTCTATCCAAACCCGGTGCGGTCATCACTTTTCCTCGAGGTAAGTGATGCTCCTGAAACACCTCTGGAAATCGCGGTTTGGAACAACCTCGGCCAGCTGGTGCACCGTATCGATTTAAATTCGGGGTACAGGCAGGATCGTTACCAAATCTCAGTTGCCGATTGGGCCAAAGGACTCTACCTGGTGAGTGTGGTTGGACAAGAGGGTGTAGAGCTCAAGCGAATCGTGGTTCAATAGGTTTTAGAGGCCGAAGTCCAAAAAAATTCCTGACTCTTTTGTCCAGGGAGTTGACACGGCAGGGTTTATTTGCTAATTTAATTGGCTGCTTCGTTTTGAACGACCTTGTTCTACATGCCTTAGTCGAGCCTGCTTATGATAAAAACCTCTACCCTCAACGTACTTTTCCTTCTCGTTTTTTCCGGCTTTTCTTTGGCGCAAAGTCCCCAATTGCAATTGCAAGGCAACGACATCAGTTGTTTTGGAGATGCAGACGGCACCATTGAATTGATGGTGCGCGGAGGAACCAGCCCTTACACGTATTCCCTCAATGGAGGAATTCCACAAATCATCAACCAGCCTTTGGTAGGTTGGGCACGCGCCTCAGGGGGTAGCTCCAACGACGACCGGGCCAATTCCACCGCCATTCATCCGGTAAGCGGGGAAGTGGTGATTACCGGAAGCTTTCGCGAAACCGCTATCTTGGGAGGTTCTAGCATTACCTCTAACGGTGGAACTGATGCCTTCCTGGCTAAATTTGATGCTCCCGGCAACTTGCTTTGGGCCATCTCAATGGGAGGTGGCACGAACGATGCCGGACTTGGCGTAAGCCTTGATGCGCTTGGAAACATTTACCTGTCAGGGAAATTTTCGGGCAATATGGTTATCGGAAACCAGTCGATTAATGCCATGGGCAATGCCGATATTTTCATGGCAAAGTTCAATCCGAACGGCAATCTAATTTGGGTCAAAACCATCGGTGGATTGGGGAGTAACATTGATTTCGGAGCCCTTCAATCGGATGCCCTTGGACACGTTTACCTCACCGGAGGATTTGAAAATTCCTTGTCCATTGACTTTATGAACCTTACTTCCGCCGGTTCATTCGACACATTTTTGGCCAAATTTAGCCCCAATGGCAACCTCATGTGGATGCGCCATGGCGGAGGCTTTGGCCTGGACCGAGGAACCGGCCTTTTCGTCGATGAACAAGACCATGTTTACTGCATGGGTGAGTTTCAACAATCTTGTGGATTTGGCAACGTAACCGTAAGTGCTACCGGGGGTTCCGATGTTTTTGTTGCGCGTTATGATGCATCAGGAAATCAGTTGTGGGTAGAAAAAGCTGGTGGTAATCTCGATGATCATGGAACTGATCTAACGGTAGTGCCCAATGGTAATATTGTGGTTACCGGCACCTTTACCGGTTCAATGAATTCGGGTAGTTCCACTGCCAATGCCAACGGAGCGACTGATTTTTTCCTTTTGGAGTTGGCTCCCTCAGGAGCAACCAACTGGCTGATAGCTGGTGGTGGTGTGGGCAACGAATGGAGTAATGCTGTTGCCAGCGACAAACAGGGAAACCTTTTGGTCGCAGGCCACTTTCAAAATACATTACAAGTGGGTGGCCTCAATGCCTTTTCCAACGGCGGCTCTGATGCCTTCCTGCTTCAGCTCACGCCACAGGGCACACCAATGGCCCTTCACACCAACGGAGGTCCTGGCTTTGACCTTGGATTGAACGTAGCTTCTACGCCAGCAGGCAATGCCGTTTTGGTGGGTGAGTTTACCGGAAGCATGTCCATTGGCAACATTGCCCTTTCTTCCCAGGGCGGTTCCGATCTATTCATTGCGCATTACAGCGGTTTAACCGTTTCTACCACCATCAACAACCTGGTAGCAGGAAATTACGCCCTCACCATTCAAGACAACAATGGTACTTCCAGCAACGGAACCGTATCGATCGCTCAACCAACACAACTGGTATTGAATGCTTCTACCTCCGATGTGAATTGCAACGGCGGCAATGATGGAAGTGCCTTGGCCAGTGCCACCGGCGGAGAAGCTCCGTATCAATTCAGTTGGAGTTCTGGTCAAACCGGAGCCCTGGCAACCAACCTTAGCGAGGGAACTTACCAATTGACCGTTGAAGATGCCAACGGGTGTATTCAAACCCAAAACGTGGTGATTGGTGCCCCCATGGTTTTACAGAGCAACATTGTTGCTACGCAGGAGATTCGATGCCACGGTGATGCCAATGGTCAATTAGAGGTCTCTATCACTGGAGGAGTTCCTCCCTACGATTACCTCTGGTCTACCGGCCAAACGACTTCGACCGTATCCAACCTTGCTGCTGGTGTTTATTTGGCTACCGTAACCGATGCGAATAACAACTGTGCCATCACGCTTACTTATCTCCTTACCGAGCCTGATCCAATTCAGGTTTCTGGCATTGGGGAAGATGCGCTTTGCAGCGGTGGCCAGGGTGGCAAAGCCACCATGGTTGCTGAAGGTGGTACTGCTCCTTACCAATATTTTTGGTGGAACAACGAGACCGGAGCCACTCCTCAAAACCTGCAGGATGGAGTCAACAGCTATGAATTAGTAGATGCGCAGAATTGTCGGTTTAGCGGCTTTATTGAAATTGGTGCCCCGGCACCATTAGACATCTCGGTGCACACGCAACCGGTAGGACGGTTTGGTGTAGAAAACGGCAATGCCAAAGCCAAGGTGCTTGGCGGTACGCCTCCTTACCTCTATTCCTGGAGCAATGGATTAACCGGCCCACTTGCCTCTGGACTTGCCAAAGGGACATATTCCCTCACGGTGACCGATGCCCATCTCTGTGCAGCTGAAACGCAATTTTCCATTCGGGAACAAGTGGCGGTCTACCCCAATCCCAGCCGGGATGTTGTCCGGTTGACCTTAGCCCTCGATGGCAATTACAATTACGAACTCCAGCTACTCACCTTGGATGGTCGGGAAGTGTATTCAGAAAAAATTGAAGGAGTCGGTGGACCTCAAGAACGTATTATTCCAGTTGCCGATCTTAAAAGTGGCGTATACTTATTACAAGTGATCTCTGAAAACGAGTTGGTGATCAACCAACGCGTTGTTGTCGAATAGCACCTTTGCTATTCCTCTGTTTGTGTTAGATCCTGCCCTTTCCACAAGGGCAGGATTCTTTTTACCCTGATCGTATGTGCGGTAGATATTCCATTAGCAAAAGTACCCAACAGCTCATCGAACAATTCGATGCGATTTTTGAGGAAGACTTCGCTCCCAACTTCAATGCGGCACCTTCCCAATTGCTCCCGGTACTGCGGCAAAGTGATCAACGGTATTTTGAGCTATTGCGTTGGGGCTTGATCCCTTTCTGGGCAAAAGACCACCGAATTGGCTACAAAATGATCAATGCCCGTTCGGAAACGGTAACCGAAAAACCAGCTTTTCGCAACCTTTTACCCCACAATCGGTGCATCGTTCCGGCGGAGGGATATTATGAATGGAAGCCGACTGCCAGCGGAAAAGTTCCTCACTTCATTCACCTGAAGTCCACCGGAGCATTTGGCATGGCCGGGCTTTGGACCACCTGGAAAAATGAGGAACAACAACATGTTCACTCCTTTACCGTCCTAACGTGTGCCGCCAGCGCTGAAGTAGCCCACATTCACGCCCGCATGCCGGTGATTCTCCCCCCCGAGCAGCAGCGGCTTTGGCTCGATCCTGACCTGCCCCTTTCTCAATTGAACGAGCTCATGGTCAGCTTTCCTGGAGATGCCATGGATTACTATACCGTTAGTAAAGCTGTAAACACTCCTCGAAACAACGATCCGCGCTTGCTCGACCATGTGCACTATGATCAACCTTCTCCCGGTCTTTTTGATTGAACTCAGTCGTCACGACTAATCATGGGCAAGCGCTTCATGTAATCGATCTCGATGCTGGGAAATTCGAATTCTTCAGCCACTTTGCCTTGCATGCGATATACCCCTCTGCCTTGAAATGGATAAGCACGAGCGGAAGGCGGAAAATGGACGGTATCAAAAAAATGACCGTCAAAATCGATGAAAGAGCCAAAATGCATGTAATCTCCTTTAACTGTCCGGGTATTTTTCACGGTTACCATGTAGCCCTCAATCTCCACCGACTTGCCTACCATAGCCGGTAAATCTACTGCCCGCACCCCTTTTCGGTTTTGATCCCGCAACAAGCGGAATGGAGAACACAAGGGGAAACCGAGTATCTCAATTTCGTCCAGGGCGTCTTCGAACGTGTCATAATTCAAGGCAGGCAACTGAAATTCCCGGTGTCCGATTTGGAACAATTCCTGTGCCGGAGTGGTTTTGCGTTCGGCACCAATCACCATGTGAATATCCCACAACAGCTCTTTTTTGGTACGCCCCGTAAATCGGAAAGCACCGATTCGAATGAGTAAGCGGAGCTGCTCCACCGCTACATCGACCCTGCGCATGAAGTCGGGCATATTGAGAAAAGGCCCTCCCTGCTGCCGGGCAAGACCCAAACGCTCTACTGTTCGCCTCTCCAAATCCGTCATGTGTACAAATCCCAGGTAAATGTCTTTGCCTTCGATGTGCGTTAAATAACGGCTGTGATTGATACAAGGCGGTAATACGTTGCCACCGCACATCCTTGCCTCATGCACATAGAACTCGGTATGGTAAAACCCTCCGAAGTTGTTGATAACACCCACCATAAATTCGAGGGGATAATGGGCTTTGAGGTAGAGGCTTTGGTAGCTTTCTACTGCATAGGAAGCCGAATGGCCTTTAGAAAAGGAGTATCCGGCAAAACTTTCAATCTGGTGCCACACCTCTGAAGTCGTTTGTTCGGTATAGTTTTTCTGGCGGCAGTTCTCAAAAAACTGATCTTTCACCTTTTGAAACTCATCCCGAGATCGAAATTTACCTGACATTCCCCGCCTCAAAACGTCTGACTCAGAAAGTCCCAAACCGGCAAAATAATGGGCTACTTTGATAACATCTTCCTGATAGACCATAATGCCAAAAGTTTCCGGCATGAGGTCCAACATCACCGGATGGGCCTTTTTTCGGCGTTCCGGATCGCGAAACCGCAGCACATATTCCCGCATCATGCCCGATTGCGCCACCCCAGGACGTATGACCGAACTGGCCGCCACCAAACCGAGGTAAGTATCGGCATGGAGTTTTGTGAGCAGCATCCGCATGGCCGGTGACTCCACATAGAAGCACCCCATGGTCTTGCCCGTGCGCAAGTGCCTTTTGATGTTAGGATCTTCTTTAAAAGCTGCAACGTTGTGGATATCGATCACCTCTTCCCGGTTTTCCTGCACGATTTGGATGGTATCGCGAATGTGGCCCAAACCACGCTGGCTGAGAATGTCGTATTTGTAGAGGCCCACATCCTCGGCTTCGATCATGCTAAACTGCGTAAGGGGATATCCCTTTGGTGGCAGGCTCGTTGCGGTATAGGCATAAATGGGCTTTTCGGAAATCAAAATGCCTCCGGCATGAATGCTCAAATGACTCGGCAAATCGTGAATGTAACTGCTGTACCGTTGCACCAGATGCGCTATTTGATCGGGAGTTTCCGATGCTTTTCGCTGGCTCTCTAGCTGGTCAATCTCTGTTTTCGGCAAACCGAATACTTTACCCAACTCGCGAATCACCGAACGGGCTTTGAAGGTATTGTAAGTGGCTAAAAGTGCCGTGTGTTCACGGCCGTGCCGTTCGAAAATATAGGCCGTAATATCGTCTCGATCTTTCCAGGAAAAATCAATATCAAAATCGGGTGGATTCTTCCGATACAGGTTGATGAAACGCTCGAAATACAAATCCAGGTCGATGGGGTCTACATCGGTAATGCGCAAACAATAAGCAACAACACTATTCGCACCACTGCCGCGGCCTACATAGAAGTATTCACGTTGGCGTGCATACTGTACAATGTCCCAATTGATCAGAAAATAAGCAGTAAACCCTAAGCTGTTGATGACTTCCAGTTCCTTTTCTACCCGGTCGATGATGACCTGGGTAGGATTAGCGTAGCGGTACCGCAGCCCATCGTAAGTCAGTTGCCGTAGCATGGCCTGGTCTTCTGCGGCCGTAGCACTCACCTGACGCTTATTTTTGCTTTCGCCAAACGTAAAGCCAATGGAGCACCGCTCCATGAGGGCCTTGGTGTTGGCCACCATGCCCGGATAATCGGCAAAACAGGTTTCCAGTTCTTTTTCGGTATACCAGCCATCGGTTTGCGAGGCCTGTTGTTCTACCGGCAAGCGACTCAGCAAAGTGTTGTTGTCAATGGCCCGCAGCAAACGGTGCGCATTGAAATCCCGTTTTTGCCGAAAGGTCACCGGTTGGCAAATCACCAATTTTTCTGGTCTGTTGCGCCAACCCGAAAGTCGAAAACGATTGAGGTCAGCAGGGCATACGCCAATGTATTCATTGGCAGCCAGCACCGCATCGGGTGGTAGGCTTCCAAAACGATAGATCACTTCGGTATTCTCTAGCTGCGGGGCACGGCTTTCGGGATGGAGTTTGGGATGTAGCAATTCACTCAAATGCCGGTTAATGGCTTCGAACCCGTCGTTGTTGTTGGCCAACATAAGGTAGCGAGGCGTGGCATCGATGCGAAAATCAACTCCTACAATGGGACGAATGCCAAATGAAGGAGCCTCCCGAATGAATTCCAGGCAACCTGAAGTATTATTAATATCCGTTAGCGCCAGCGCACGAATGTTGCGTTTGGCTGCCTCCTGCAACAGCTCTTTGATGCGCATGGTACCATAGCGCAAACTGAAACAACTGTGACAATTGAGGTGCACGGTTCAGGTTTCTACACCATTGAAAGGATTGAAAGAGCGGTGGCGGTAGCCCAGCCCCACGGCCCGCTGTACCACAGCCTTTTTACTGCCCCCAAACCGATGGTTCATCTTGTCGATGGCCTGGTAGAGACTGATCATTTCTTCGGTATCCTCAAACAGGTTGATTTGATAACCGCCCGGCACCAGATGGCTAAGGCGAACCCCGATCAGGCGCACCAGCATCCGCCGTTGGTAGAGTTTGTCGAACAGCTCTTTGACACGGGAGATCAGCACGTGATCGGAAGAGGTATACGGAATGCGCACCTGCTGGGTATGGGTATCGAAATTGGAGTAGCGCAACTTCACCGTTACGCAAGCGGTTAACTTTCGCTCTTGCCGCAAGCGGAAGGCCAAACGCTCCGTCATGGCCACCAAAATGGCGCGCAATTGCTTCACATCGATCGTATCGGCATCGAAAGTACGCTCGCTGGAAATAGACTTACGCTCGGAATAAGGAATGATCGGCGAATTGTCAATGCCGTTGGCCTTCTTCCAAATTACAATGCCGTGCTTGCCCAGCACGCTTTCCAATAACTCAATGGGCATGTCTTGCAGCGTATGCACGCGCTCCACTCCCATACTGCGCAACAGGTGGTAGGTTTTTGCACCAATCATCGGAATCTTACGCACCGACAGAGGAGAGAGGAAAGGCTTTTCGGTACCCTGCGGCACCTGCAATTGCCCATCGGGTTTGGCTTCTCCGGTTGCTACTTTCGAAACGGTTTTGTTGCGCGAAACGCCAAACGAAATAGGCAAGCCCGTTTCATTGCGCACCATCTGGCGAATTTCAGAAGCCAGTTGATAGGAACCGAAGAAACGCTCCATTCCTGTAAGGTCCAGGTAAAACTCATCGATGGATGATTTTTCATAAACCGGTACCCGTTCCCGGATGATTTCGGTTACTTCCATCGAATATTGACTGTACTTTTCACTGTCTCCCCGCAAAATGACGGCATCCGGGCAAAGTCGTCGGGCCAATTTCATGGGCATGGCCGAGTGTATGCCAAAAGCCCGGGCTTCATAGCTGCAAGAGGCCACTACGCCCCGGTCGCTCTGGCCGCCAATGAGCAGGGGTTTTCCCTCAAGTGCGGTATTCTGAAGTCGTTCAACAGATACAAAAAAGGTATCGAGGTCCATGTGGACCACCGTACGGTCTCCCTCGTTGATCATGGTTGTGTAGTCGCTGTGGTGTGTTGACGAAGGGTGCTACGTTCAAAATGTCAACTTTGTTGTCATTTTTGTGACAACAATTTAGTCATTTTAGTTATCTTGCACACAACAAGTTGAAAAATGTCATGTATTTCGCCTCTAATATTAAGTTGATGCGCAAGCGCAAAAAGCGCTCGCAGGAAGATGTTGCCGTTAATCTTGGCATCAAGCGCTCTTCACTAAGTGGTTATGAAAATGGTTCTACCGAACCCAATTTTGATACCTTGCTTAAAATGTCGGGTTACTTCAACGTAACGCTAGATAAACTCCTAAAAACTGACCTGAATAGCCTTTCGGAACTACAGCTTTCAGAAATAGAACGCGGTTACGACATCGACATCCAGGGAAACAAGATGCGGGTATTGGCTACTACTATTGGAGAAGACAATGAAGAAAACATCGAAGTAGTTCCTATCAAGGCAAAGGCCGGGTATACTGCCGGATATGCCGACCCCGATTTCATTCGGGTGCTTTCCACCTTCAGGATGCCCTTTCTGGACCGCAACAAGAAATACCGTACTTTTCAAATTAGTGGTGATTCCATGCCACCCGTTCCACATGGTTCATGGGTCACCGGTGAATTTCTTCAAAACTGGAACTTCATCAAAAGCGGTTATCCATACATCGTGCTGACCAAAGACGATGGAGTGGTTTTTAAAGTGGTGTACAACAAGCTGGCCGAACGAAAAGCCCTTCAACTGTGCTCTACCAATCCACTTTACGAGCCCTACGAAGTTCCGATTTCAGAAGTTTTGGAAGTATGGAAGTTTGTTAACTTCATTAGCTCCGAATTGCCCGAGCCCAACCTATCAAAAGACGATATTGCAAGTACGGTGATGAGCTTGCAGCGGGAAGTCACCGATTTGAAGTCCCGAATACCCTCTTGAATGCCATCGGGTTTCTTTCTATTTTTAGCCCTCGACCAACTCGTTTGAGCTTATGACACGTTATACCTGGATGCTCCTTTTGGTGCTTCTCGTATCGGCTTGCAGCCAAAAAGAAAAAGGAACAGAAGTAGTAGAAGAAACTCACCCTGATGGCAAACCCAAAAAAGTAGCGGTATATGTTGACAATGCTGGTAAAAAGCAGAAAATACAGGAAACGTTGTACTATCCCAACGGACAAATAGAGCAGGATGGCAAACTCAACGAAAACACGCTGAGAGAAGGAAAATGGACCTATTGGTACAATGACGGGAAAACCTGGAGTGAATACGAGTACCAAAACGGAATGCGGCATGGCTCCTGCAAGGTATATTTTCCCAACGGCCAAATCCGCTATGCTGGTCAATGGGAGCAAGACCAACCAGTAGGCAATTGGAAGTTTTGGACCAACGCCGGAAAACTGGAACGAGAAGCCAACTACGCCCCTACAGCAGCAAAAAAGCCCTAAACTGAGGCTAATTTAACCTTAACAATAATTTTACTTGTTTTGTAGCCTGAATTTAGGATTCCAATGAGGTCTTAAATTCAATAAAGATGTCGTGGCGGTGACGAAATGTTTTTTTTACTTTCAATCTCTTGATTTTCATTCACTAACCACAAATCCCTCATTCTATCCATTAACATTCAATCAACCCGATCAATTAGTTAGCTATGAAGAAACTTTTTACGATTGTTGCGGCATTGGCCTGCACCCTTTACGGGTCAAGTCAATACCATGTTAATTCTTACACCCTTACCGAGTACGGAAACCCGGGCGGACTCAACACTGAAATTGATGAGTTGCTGGCCAACGGTAGCGTAATGAACTGGACGCCAATTTATGGCAGCACTTCAACTGTCGCAGTCACTCCTACTCCAACCTGGTCTCAAATGGGTACGATGCCTTTTGCGTTCAACCTGAACGGAGTGGCCGTCACCGATTATTTTGTATCCAACACCGGGGTATTGACTTTTACCTCTACTGCACCCGCTTCTGTTCCTACAGCAGCAAATGCAGCTTTACCTGATGCTTCTATTCCAGACAATTCAGTTTGTGTTTGGGGCTTGTTGGGAAGCGGAGCAAATGATGCTGTTGCCTGGAAAACTCTTGGAACGGCTCCTAACCGTCAGCACTGGGTACAATTCAACTCTTTCTCCGATGATGCTGGTACAGCTAACTGCTTTAGCTATTGGGCCATCATGTTCGAAGAAGGTACCGACAAGGTCTACATTATTGATCGTCGGAACAACGCCTGTGTTAACTCCCTGACCTTAGGAATTCAAGTTGACGCCTCTAACGCTTATCAAGTTCCTGCTTCTCCTAACGTAGGTTCTATGACCGGAGGAGACAACACTCCTGATGATAACCGTTACTATGAATTTGGAAATGGTAACCGTCCAGGTGAAGACATGCATGCTGTGAGCATGGTTCTCCCAGAATACATCGACATTAACGGTGGTGGTGTAACCATTTCTGGTATCATGCAAAACTTCGGTAGCAATCCGGTAAACTCTTACGACCTCAACTACACCGTAAATGGTGGAGCTGCAGTTGTAGACGCCATGTCACCCGGAGGTACTGGAACTAACCTTGCTACCAACTACAATGCAACTACTCTTTGGGTACCTTCTGCCAAAGGTGTTTATACCATTGAAGTATGGGCTACTAACATCAACGGAAATCCTGATGCTAATACCAGTAACGACCGGATTTCTGCAACCACTACGGTTTACGATCAAGCTTTCCCACGCATTCCACTGGTTGAATCTTTCACCAGTTCTACTTGTCCTCCTTGTGTACAAGGAAACATCAACATGGCAGGTATTTTCAACGCTTTCCCAGACAAGCAAAATATCGTGAAGTACCAAATGAGCTGGCCAGGTTCCGGTGATCCTTACTACACCGCTGAAGGTGGCGATCGTCGTACCTACTTTGGCATTAACTCTGTACCTAACGTATGGGTAGATGCAGGTTTGGGTATCAACTCTCAAAGCTTGACCCAAGCTAATATCGATGATGCAGCAGCTGTTCCCGCTTTCATGGAAATCAACTCCACTTATTTCATTGATGAGGATAACCAGTCAGTTGACATTGATGTAGAAATCAACCCGGTAACTGACTTTCCTGGAAACAACGTTTTGATGGTAGCCATCATTGAAAACGAAACCTTCCAAAACGTAGGTACTAACGGTGAAACTGCTTTTGACTACGTGATGAAGAAAATGGTACCTGGATCAACGGGTACTCCTATCGGTGCATTGACCGACGGAACTGCACACACTGAGTCTTTGAGCTACACCTTTAACGGTGATTTCCGTTTGCCAGCAAACGCAAGTTCTCCAATTACCCACGGCACTGAGCACTCAGTAGAAGAGTTTAGCGACCTGGCAGTAGTAGTTTGGGTAGAAGACCAAACTACAGGTGCTATCTTCCAGTCTGATCTGTCTCGTCAATTGGATGAGAACGGTTGGACCGTAGGAATCGAAGAGGAAAACACCAATAAGATTGTAGGTCTTTTCCCTAATCCTACCTCATACGAAGCTAACTTGGTATACCACGTAACCGGTAACCAACAAGTTTCTATCGAAGTTTACAACACGCTTGGAGCTATTGTTTACACCGAAACTCCTGGCTCACAAGCCGAAGGAGACTACCGCACCACCATTAACGTGGAAGGTTTCGCCAAAGGATTGTACTTTGTGAAAGTACGCGTAGGCGAAGAAGTATTGGTAGAGAAATTGGACGTGAAGTAAGTCTAACGACCTTTCAAAATATAAAAGGCCCAGCTCTCCGAGCTGGGCCTTTTTTTGTGTCTTTATCAGTAATGCGTTAACCTGCCCACATAAATATCTTATCGTTGTTTTGATAGATGCTCAGGTCTTCCGCTAGGAGAATGGCAATGATATCAGCTAATGGCAAGACGCCCAATCCTCCGCCAAGCGTAAGGGTATATACCACTGGCACTACCGGAGTTGTGCCTAAGTAAAGCCGGTGCACACCAAAAGGACCTAAGGCAACTGCCAGAGCAATGGCAGTGAGTTTCTGATTGTTTTGATGGCGGTCAACGAACCGAACCCATTTACGGTTTGCCCGCGTGTCGCGCACCAATACCTCGAGGGTATCGGCGTGGTGATTGACAAGTTTAAGGGACAAAAAAGCCACCGAATCCCGAGTGCTGGCACTCAGGTCGGTGGCTCCAAATACAATCAAGAAGGCGGAAAGGAGAATGATCCGGGTTCCGCGCATCGTTTCAATTAACTAGCGGCTTCGAATCGACGGGCAACCTCGTCCCAGTTCACCACATTCCAGAAAGCATTGATGTAATCCGGACGGCGGTTTTGGTAATTGAGGTAGTAAGCGTGCTCCCACACGTCGAGTCCCAGAATTGGGGTTCCTTTCACTTCAGCAATGTCCATCAAGGGATTGTCCTGATTGGCGGTGGAAGTCACTGCAAGGCTACCGTTCTGTACAATCAACCAAGCCCAACCTGATCCAAATCGAGTAGCGGCAGCACTATTAAATTGCTCTTTCAAGCCATCCAGTGAACCAAAGGCTGCGTTGATCGCATCGGCCAATGCACCTGAAGGTGAACCACCTCCATTTGGAGACATCACTGTCCAGAAGAGGGAGTGGTTGTAAAAGCCACCACCGTTGTTCCGCACTCCGCCAGAGTGTTGGGAGGTATTCCCTAAAATTTCTTCGATAGATTGATTGGCGAGGTCGGAACCGTCAATAGCCGCATTCAGTTTGCTGGTGTATCCTGCGTGGTGCTTGTCATGGTGGATTTCCATGGTACGGGCATCAATATGTGGTTCGAGAGCATCAAATGCATAAGGTAAGTCGGGAAGCTGAAAAGCCATGATTTACTAGTTTGATTGGTGAAAGGAATAAAAATAAACAGTTCAAATATAGGACATCGCCATGGTTTGAGCTTACGGTATAACATCCAAAGGGAACCCTTGTTCAGATTGCCCGGATCATTAATTTTCTATCTTTAGCACACTAAAAACTCCATTCAGATTCAATGCAATTCAAGATGAAAAAAGGAATCCACGCGCTATTTGGCGTGCTCATTTTTGGTCTTGCGGCCTGTGGCAGTGCAGGCGATAGCGAAGCAGACAAAAAACAGGAAGAAATCGAGGCAAAAGCCAAAGAGGAAATGGCAGACGAGCAAGCAGAGTCGGCCATCGACAAATTAGAAGCTAGCTTTGAGGATTTAGAAGCCGATTCTTCGGAAACCGACTCCACTACGGCCGAATAGCACTATTTCAATTCTTCAATGGCCCTTAAAATGGTTGGGTCTTGCTGATTGATGATCTGGTAGTACCCTTCTGTACTGAACAGGTTACGCGCGATAAGTGCAGTCAGCCGGTTTTGAATTAAATACTTACTTCGCTTCAAGTCGTCAAGGTTTCGACGGATGCCGTTTCTCTCTGCGTAATTCAGGAACTCCTCAAACAACTCATCTGTCATCACAAACACTGATGTGAAAGCTTCTGCGGTTCTATATTGTCCTAAATCAGAGCGTTCCTGGTCTACGTAGTCAAAAGCAAACTGGCTGATGATCCCTTCAAACAACAATTCGGTAAAATAAAAGCTACGCCCGGTAGTATCGGGAGGAATGAGAATATCCGGCAAAATTCCTCCACCCCCATAAACGGTTCTTCCCCCCAGAGTCTCGTGCTTCAAACTATCCGGAAAATCAAGGCTGTCCAAATTGGCATATTGCTCTTTGGCTACCCGATCGTAATAATCGGAATAATACTGTTCTACTCCTTTGTCGTATGGCTTTTGAATACAACGCCCTGAGGGAGTGTAGTAACGTGCGATCGTGAGTCGAGTAGCCGATCCATCCGGCCAGCTGGATTGCTCCTGCACTAAACCTTTGCCAAAAGACCGCCGGCCCAACAGCATTCCACGGTCATTGTCTTGGATAGCACCTGCCACAATTTCACTGGCAGAGGCTGATCCTTCGTCAATGAGTACCACCAATTCGCTAGCTTCAAAATTTCCTTCTGCGGTGGCCGTAAAAACTTCTCTGGGACGCGCCCGACCTTCAGTATATAAAATGAGTCGGCCTTCTTCCAAGAGCTCGTCAGCCATTTGAGTGGCTGCTTCAAGGTATCCCCCGCCGTTTCCACGCAAATCAACCACCAGTTTTTCCAGGCCCTGAGTGCGCAGCATCTCCCCGGCCTCGCGACACTCACGGGCTGGTTCTTAAGAAACCTTGTTCACTTTAATATAACCTATCGTAGGAGCAAGCATATAGGCCGCATCAATACTAACAATCGGAATATTGTCTCGCACTATGGAGAACTCAATCAAATTTGCAGAGCCCCTGCGGTGAACACCAACTGTTACTTCCGATCCTTTCTTTCCCTTGAGTAGAGCCATCACCTTTTTATTGGTAATGCCCACTCCAGCAATCAGTTCACCATTGGCTTTTACAATGCGGTCGCCGGATTGAATGCCCACCTTTTCAGAAGGGCCTCCGGAAAGTGGTGAAATGACCACTACCGTATCTTCCTGAATGTTGAATTGTACCCCAATACCTTCAAACTGTCCTTCCAACGATTCGTTGGCGGCCTGTAATTCTTCGGCAGAAATATAATAGGAGTGTGGATCGAGCTGTTGGAGCAGATGTTGGACCGTTTCATCCACCAATTGCTTCCGGCTCACATTATCCACATATTCATGGTCGATGTAATTGATGACATCGTTAATCTTGTCAAATTCCCGGTCTACCCGCAACCCGATCACCGATTCGGGATCTTTGGCTACTCTGAAGTTGAGCTGACTCCCAATGAGGATACCTCCAATCAAAACCAACGAAAGGATGGTAGGAGAATAAATAACCGATCTCTGGGGGCGACTCATAATTTAAGCAGATGCATTTGGATCTAAATCAAGCTGAACGACTTCTACACCCGCCTCTTTCAAAAACCGAATTCCAGAATCGTCTTTGTATTGACGCACATAGACCAACCGGCGAATTCCTGCCTGCAGCACAAGTTTAGAACATTCACGACAAGGTGACAATGTTAGGTATAACGTTGCTCCTACCGCATTGTTGGTAGAGCGAGCCACTTTTAGGATCGCGTTGGCTTCGGCATGCAGCACATACCAGTGCGTGTTGCCTGCTTCGTCTTCACAACAATTGGGGAAACCAGAGGGAGTTCCATTGTAACCATCGGAGATGATCATGCCTTCTTTCACAATGAGGGCACCAACCTGCTTGCGCTTGCAATGGGATAACCTGGCCCATTCAAAGGCCATTTTGAGATAGGCCCGGTCGTAGCGTGCTTGCTTCTCTTTGGAATAAATAATGACAGAAGGTGTTTCCACAAAAGAATAATAGAACGGCAAATTTAAGAATACTTGGCTTCCAATACTGCCCATCCCTTGATTTCGCAGTGAATCAACCGGCCCGGAAGTTTTAACGTTTCCATCAGTAAAAGAATACATTTACCCCTTGACATAAGTCAGATTAAGTCACTTTGATTAAATTTGAAGCCTAACCTATTATCCCTATTATGCGCATTGTTACATTTTTTGTGCTTTTAATGGCCTTTGCTTGTGTTCAGCCAGCTCATGCCGCTAAAAAACACAACGCCAATTCAGGCACTACTCCAAGTGGAGCATCCTTGTTTGAGGTGGACGAAGCGGTTCTTGAAACTGAATTTGCAGAACTCACCCAACTGGAGAACCTTGCTTTGAGTCAATCCATGACCTACTCCGAATTGTTGACTACCCCTACTTTAGCAGGTGTGGACATTCCCCGCTTGAACGGAATGGAATACAGCGGAGACTGGCGGGATCCGATTCTCAACATGAATCCATTCTGGTTTACTTCTACCGCCACCTGCCTTTCCTGGTTGTTAGGCTTAGGTTGCGTAGCCGGACCTGTTGCAGTTATTTATGTTTATGTCGACACGGGTAACGATAAGTCGGCTGCTGTTTCATCTGGTTTGGGTTGTGTTTTGGGTAACCTGCCAGCAGCCATCGGTTACATATTGTATATAGCACTGGTGGTATCGGTGAACAGCGCCTGAGTTTACAAAAAGATTTTAATGAAGAACGCCAAGAGCAGCTTTGCTTTTGGCGTTTTTTTATGGTGCTTTTACCAACAAAAAACGGGAACGCTTCGAAAAGCATTCCCGCTGTGTACCCAGGGTGGGAATCGAACCCACACTCTGTTACCAGATCTGGATTTTGAATCCAGCGCGTCTACCAATTCCGCCACCTGGGCAAGTGGTGCTGCTGTAGACAGGAGGGCAAAATTATTCATTTGTTTGAAGGCGCCAAAACAAATCCACGCGAAGGCTCAAGATTTTATAGAGCGATTTTGGCAGATTACACTCAAAATCAATAAATTTGCAGCCCTTTTAACGTGAGATACAGGGACATTCATGGCTTCCAGCGTCAAACTTTTTGCCGGTACAGCTTCTTCGGAGCTGGCAACACAGATTGCCAATAGTTTTGGTCAAGGTCTGGGTAATGTGAAAATGCAACGGTTCAGCGATGGCGAATTTCAGCCGTCGTTTGAGGAAACCGTCCGCGGAAGTGATGTTTTCGTCATTCAGTCTACCTTTCCGCCTACCGACAATCTTTTTGAAGTATTGCAAATGATAGATGCCGCCAAGCGCTCTTCTGCCAATACCATTGTTGCGGTAATTCCTTACTTCGGATTTGCCCGCCAGGATCGGAAAGACAAACCACGTGTGTCGATCGGATCGAAGATGGTGGCCAATTTGTTATCGGCGGCAGGTGTTACCCGGGTGATGACCATGGATTTACATGCCGATCAAATCCAGGGTTTCTTCGAAGTACCGGTAGATCATCTTTTCGCTTCGTCTATTTTCATTCCATATGTTGAAAGCCTCGGCCTTGACAACATGGTGATCGCAGCCCCGGATACGGGTGGCACTAAACGTGCAAATGCGTATGCGAAGCACCTCAATGTAGGAATGGCCATCTGTTACAAGCAGCGCAAGCAAGCCAATGTAGTAGAAGACATGACCGTAATTGGCGATGTGGAAGGCAAAGACGTTGTTTTAGTAGATGACATTGTAGACACTGCCGGAACATTGACCAAAGCGGCTGAAATGATGTTTGATCATGGCGCCACCAGTGTTAGAGCCATCTGTACTCACCCAGTACTTTCTGGTCCGGCTTATGAGCGGATCGAGAATTCAAAATTGACCGAACTTATCGTAACCGATACCATTCCTTTGCGGCAGCAAAGCCCAAAGATCAAGGTGCTTTCGGTAGCAGATTTATTTGCCAAAGTCATCAACAATGTGGCAACTCATCGCTCCATTAGCTCCCACTTTATTATCTAATTGCAGAATCACTAAACCACGTTCACTATGAAATCGATTACCCTCCAGGGAACTGCCCGCGAACAGGTTGGAAAAAAAGAGACCAAGCTTCTTCGTAACGAGGGAAATGTTCCCTGCGTGCTCTACGGAGGAGAAGAAACCATCCATTTTTATGTTGACGAGCGCGCACTTCATCCGCTGCTCTTTACCCCGGATGTTTTCCTGGTGAACATTGAAATTGGTGGTAATACCCATCAAGGTGTGATGCAGGAAACGCAATTTCATCCAGTAACTGACCGCGCTTTGCACGTAGATTTCGTTGCAGTGCATGAAGATAAGCCCGTATCGGTAGCGCTTCCCGTTATCCTTACCGGAACATCTCCTGGTGTACGTGCTGGTGGAAAACTCCGCCTCAACTCTCGTAAACTGAAAGTAAAAGGCTTAGCAGCTAAGCTTCCCGATGCCATTGAGGTTGACATTTCTAAGCTCAAAATCGGACAATCGGTAAAGCTTGGAACGCTGCATGTAGAAGGCCTTGAATTTTTGGAGTCTCCGAACAACGTGGTAGTAGCTGTTAAAACTTCGCGTAAAGCGATGATGGCTGCCGACTCCGAAGAGGAGGAAGAAGAAGCTCCTGCTGAGGCTTAAGCGATTATCTTGTTCCGTCTACCGTTTTTCTGATCCATGAAATTTCTTATCGCCGGATTGGGAAATATTGGTAGTGAGTACGAGGATACGCGCCACAATATTGGTTTTTTAGCATTAGATGCATTAGCGCGTGACGCCGGAATCACATTCGATTCTGGGCGTCACGCTTTTTTTTCTACCTATCGCTTCAAAGGCCGCACTTTTATTCTTGTGAAGCCCACCACTTACATGAACCTAAGTGGCAAGGCCATCAATTACTGGCTTCAGCAAGAAAAAATCCCTCACGATCGCCTGCTGGTGATCACCGACGACCTTGCGCTACCTTTTGGCACCCTACGCCTGCGGGCCAAAGGCAGTGATGGTGGACACAATGGCCTGAAAAATATCAACCAGGTTTTGGGCCGAAACGATTATGCACGCTTGCGTTTCGGCATCGGAAATAATTTTCAAAAAGGACGACAAATCAACTACGTTCTCAACGCCTGGACCGACGAAGAAAACGAGGCCCTTCCTGAAAGATTGACTAAAATCGGGGATGCTATTCGAAGCTTTGGTACCGTTGGTGTGAACCGTACCATGTCCGATTTCAACGGAAAGTAATTGCTTTCCCTCCCGTAATGTTTATGCAATAAAATTATTCGGCAGGCATCAACAGCTTGCTGAGGCTCACCTTCTCGCCTACAATTCGTGGTAGTTCGGCAATGGCTACGCGTTCCTGGTTCATGGAATCACGCTCACGGATCGTAACGGTGTTGTCTTCCAATGTTTGGTGGTCAATGGTCACACAATAGGGCGTTCCAATCGCATCCTGACGCCGGTAGCGCTTTCCAATCGCATCTTTTTCCTCATACATGCAATTGTGGTCGATCTTGAGCGCATTCATGATTTCCCGTGCCTTGTCGGGCAATCCATCTTTTTTGGTCAATGGCAGAACAGCTACCTTGTATGGAGCCAGTGCTGGCGCCATTTTCAAGACAACACGCTCTGAGCCATCTTCGAGGGTTTCCTCGGTATAGGCATTGGAAAGCACTGCTAAAAACAAACGGTCGAGCCCGATGGAGGTTTCTACCACGTAAGGAACGTAGTTGCGGTTTTCTTCAGGGTCGAAGAATTGCAGTTTTTTGCCCGAGTGCTCTTCGTGCGAAGTCAAGTCGAAATCGGTGCGCGAATGAATGCCTTCCAGCTCTTTGAAGCCCATTGGGAAACGGAACTCGATGTCGCAAGCCATATCGGCATAATGGGCGGTTTTTAAGTGGTCGTGGAAGCGGTAATCTTCCGCTTGTATGCCCAAGGCATGGTGCCAGGCCAGTCGGGTTTTCTTCCAGTAGTCGTACCATTCTTTTTGCGTCCCCGGCTTCACGAAAAATTGCATTTCCATTTGCTCGAACTCGCGCATCCTGAAGATGAACTGACGGGCTACAATTTCATTTCTGAAAGCCTTACCGATTTGTGCAATTCCAAACGGCAGTTTCATTCTACCCGTTTTTTGCACGTTGAGGTAGTTCACAAAAATTCCCTGTGCAGTTTCAGGACGCAAGTAAATGGTAGTGGACTCGTCAGCTACAGAACCCAGTTCGGTGCCAAACATCAGGTTAAACTGCCGCACATCGGTCCAGTTGCGCGAACCGGAAATCGGATCGGCGATGCCTAAATCTTCGATCAAAGCTTTGAAACCGGGCAAATCGCTGTTTTCCTGCACTCCCTTGAGGCGGGACTCTATATCGGCAATTTGATCGCGATACCCTTTTACCCTTGGGTTGGTTTCCTTGAACATCTCTGCATCGAAGCTATCGCCGAAACGTTTAGCGGCTTTCTTCACCTCTTTTGCAATCTTCGCTTCGATTTTGCCCATGTGCTCTTCCACCAGCACATCAGCCCGGTAGCGCTTCTTGGAATCTTTGTTGTCGATTAGCGGATCGTTAAAAGCATCTACGTGCCCCGAAGCTTTCCAAACTTTGGGATGCATGAATATGGAAGAGTCGATGCCTACAATGTTTTCATGCATGCGTACCATAGCCGCCCACCAATACTGACGAAGGTTGTTCTTCAGCTCGGCTCCATTTTGTCCATAATCATAGACTGCCCCGAGGCCGTCGTAAATATCGCTGGAGCGGAATACGAATCCATATTCTTTGGCGTGTGCAATGATTTTTTTCAGGGAATCTTCAGATACGGCCATGGTAAAGGGTTGTTTGCGGAGCCAAAAGTAACCATTACCAACAATGCTCCGACAAGATAGAACTCGGATTCTTCCACCTTTCCTCTCCGGTGATTAGTAACTTTGAATTCATGATTCAGATCGACGACACCATCGTTTCCTTGGAGTTGCTGCAAAAAAAGTTTGTGTGCGACCTGAGCGCCTGCAAAGGCGCTTGCTGTGTAGAAGGAGACGAAGGCGCCCCGCTTGAGGATGCAGAACGGGATGAATTGGACTTGATCTATGAAAAAGTAAAACCCTTTTTACGGCCCGAGGGCATTGCCGCCATCGAAGAACAAGGAACTTGGGTCAGAGATCAATTCGACGAAGATTACGTTACTCCGCTGGTGAACGAACAAGAGTGTGCCTACGTTACCTTCGACGATAAAGGCACGGCCCTGTGTGGTATCGAGCAAGCCTACCGAGCAGGAGTGGTTGATTTTTACAAACCCATCTCTTGTCACTTGTACCCGATTCGAATTTCGAAATATCAGGATTTCGAGGCACTGAATTATGACCAATGGAAGATTTGCGACCCTGCTCGCAGCTGCGGCATGCAACTGGAGGTGAAGGTGTACCGGTTTTTAAAACCGGCCATTATCCGCAAATATGGAGAGGAGTACTACACTAAATTAGAAGCTGCCGACGAGCTTGCTAAAAATTTGGTGGATTAATCTGGTTTTACCTCAGATTTTCCAAACAGTTAACGATCCTCTGGTTCCCTGCTTGTTCTCATCTTTTTGCCGGCAAGCTTTACCAAAATTTAAATTCTTCTAAACACCCAAGTCTAAATCTGCATGTTGAAAACTAAGGACGATTGTGGATTAATTTGAATTGACTACCCTGACATTTTTAGCAAATTTTGTAAAGTCGTCTTCCAGGGGGTAATTTCTTTCGCTTATCCCACCGCATTAGGGAATTCTACTTACAACTAATTGATTTTAAGCTACAAAACCACCAGCAGAACTGTTGTTAGCTGGCGTTTTTAGCTTCTATTACTATCGCTGAGATGCATTTTTAATTGCGCTAAACAGTGATCATTTGGTACCAAATTAAAAGCCATACCCACGCCATATATGTACATAATCAAACGTGACGGCCGTCGAGAATCCATTCAACTCGATAAGATTACTACACACATCAGCAAGCTGTGCAATGGATTGGATTCAACCGTTGATCCGATTGTGCTCTCTAAGAAAGTGATGGAGGAAGTTTACGATGGCATGACTACAATTGAGTTAAACCTCCTAATTGCAAGGATAGCTACTTCCCTTATCGGAAGGTATCCTGGTTATGCCTTGATTGCTTCGAGCGTTTCAGTATCTAATCTGGATAAAAACTCCAAACCATCGTTTTCGTCCACGATGGCCGACTTGTACAACTGCATAGCTACGAACAGGGAAAAATCGTTACCTCAGTTGAATAGCGTAAATGTAGAATTCCTGGAGCGGAAGCAGGAGCTTTTGGACACCCAGGTCATTTACGAAGATGATTTCGGTGGCGATCGTTTCGTTTTCAATACTGTTGAAGGAGATCATCCTGTGAACACTGACCCCAATTTAATCGTCGACCGACAGCAAGCGCCTGCGCAGGAAACACCGGCATTGTCAATTAGCATATTCGGGCAAACCGACTACAGCACCCAACTACTTTCGGTTACCCGGAGTGCATAACTAAAAACCGGGCCAACGTGACGCGTTAAGATTCAGTAACTCCCTGGATCACAATACTTTGTTGATAGAAAAATGGGCTCGGCAGCTTAACCCGACTCTCCAATGACCCGCTGATAAATCTCCAGGGTTTTTCGAGCAGTAGTGGCCTTGTCGAATTGTTTCAAGTGTTGCCAACCACCATCAACCAACTGTTGCCGTAGACCTGCATCATGGAGCAATGTTTTTACCCCTTCTGCCAACGACTTAGGATTTTTTACTTTTCCCAGCCAGCCTGTTTTTTGGTGCAAAATAATTTCGGGTATTCCACCGGCATTGGTAGCTACCACGGGCACTTTACAAGCCAAAGCATCCAATATGGATGTTCCGAGTCCTTCCGTTTCTGAGGAAATGAGGAAGACATCTAACTCCGGTAAAATCTGTGGAATATCTTTTCGAAAACCGGTAAATAGGATGGCGTTTTCTAACCCTTTGGACTTTACATAACTCCGCACTTCCTCTTCCATTGGACCTGTCCCAATGATAAAAAAGGTAGCTGGAAGGTTTTCTGCAACCAAAAGCTCCACGGTATCCACGAACGTAAAGTAATCTTTGTGGGGAGCAAGTGCGGCTACATTGCCAATCAACGCATGCTCTTGCGGAACGTGATACGTTTCGCGCAAAGTGGTGCCTTTTTGCTCCGGTTGAAATCGACTCAGATCAATGCCCGAATGTACGGTGGTGAGTATTTCTGGATTTTTTAATCCACGAGCGGTGATTTCTCGAATAGCATCTGAAACACAGATGATTTTAGCTACTTGATGGTGGTTGTACTTGTATTTAGAGAGCAGCGAATTGGAAATTGGAAAGTCAACCCTTCGGCTAACGACAATGGGAGCCCTGCACCCAAATAAGGTGGCGGCCATCACTGCAAACGTATGTGCATGAGAACCGTGTACGTGAACCACTGTGGGTTGAAACGACTTTTGAATACGCGCAAGTTGCCGTGCGAATGACCAGCTAAAGCTGCTTTTTCTGGGAAAAGCCGACATCGGGAATTGGTGTTCCCGACAATGCTTTTCCATTGCCGAACCCTTGCTACATACCATGTGCTGCCGCACGTCAATGGCCTGTAATTCCTCCATTAAATAGGCTGCTTGTTGCTCACCTCCCCGCCAGGAATGTGGAGTAACCACGTGTAAAACCGATGGAAGTGGCTCAGCCATTGGCCCTCAAGTGTTCCAGTTTACGGTAGCGCAAATAACTCGCTTTGGCAGAAATGGTGCTGATTTTCCAACCCGCCCACCCGTCAAGGAATCCGAGTTTCAAAAAGTACATCCGCACAAACCTTGAAAAGGCACTTAAAACTCCTGAAATGCGGCCACCCTTTTTTCCAGCCGCCAACATTTTCTGCGCGCCCAGATCGGTGTATTTCTCTACCCTGTCCAAGTGGTCTTTTACCGAATAGATGGAGTAATGCAACAAATCGCCTTGCAGGTGCTGTTTGGTGGGATTGCCCGAAAACTGAATTTCTTCGTGCACATAGTTTCCTTCCCAATTTGCCACTGACTTGGGGAACAGTCGCGCCTTCACATCGGGATACCAACCGCCATGGCGCACCCAATGGCCACAATAGTTGGTTAAACGATTGAAGGAGTAGATGCCTTCCAAGCCCTTTCCTTTGGCTTTTTCTATCTCCAATTGCAACGCTGGTGACAGCGCCTCATCAGCATCAATGGAGAGTACATATTGGTGGTTTGCCAGCCCGTTGGCAAAGTTTTTTGTTTGGGCGTATCCGGCCCATTTTCGCTTGATAAATCGAACCTCATATTCCTCACAGATGGCTGCTGTACGGTCGGTAGAACAAGAATCTATCACAATGATCTCGTCTACCACCGGTTGGATAGAAGCCAGGCAACGACCAATGTTTCTTTCTTCATTCAGGGTAATGATGACTGCAGAGATGGGCGTGGTCGCTGGACTGTCCATACCTTGCAATGATACAGCAAATTATTGGCTTGTTGCCGCTTCAATTGGGCGAACGACAGAGATGGTATAGGTCAGATTTATTACATTGTAGGTGTTTGCAACTATGAAAACCTTTCGAAGCGTATTAGTCGATGACGAGTGGCATGCCCGGCAAAATTTAAAGCTGCTGCTCGAACAATACTGTCCGCAAATTGAAGTAATAGATACTGCGGATGGACTGGCCTCTGGCTATGAATTGGTAAAAAAACATCAACCGGATATTTTATTTACCGATATCCGAATGCCTTCGGGAGCCGAAGGTTTCGAGCTGGTGACTTCCATTCCAAAAAAACAGCTTCAGGTAGTTTTTGTCACTGCTTTCAAAGGCTTTGCGGTAGACGCTTTGCAACGAAACCACATCGACTACCTCCTCAAACCAATTGATATCAAGGAATTGGTGCAACTCATTGAAAAAATAATGGCCGACCGTGCGCGTTTCGAGGCATCACCAATCGCTTTTGAGAATTACCACAAGGCACTCGATCGGCTAGCGGATAGCCTTACAAATGGTTAGATAACGGGAAAGGATAGGGCTATATTTGCAGGATATGAAGGGATTGAAAGTTGGCTTGGCCTTGCTGCTGCTGTGGTTAGGACTCTGTTTTGAAAGGCAGGCCCTGGCACAGCAATATAACTTCATTTCGTATTCGATTGAAGAAGGGCTGGCCCAAAGTCAGGTGCAGGCCATGTACCAAGACCAAAAAGGCTATTTGTGGATTGGTACCTACGGAGGCGTGAGCCGATTCGATGGCTTGAATTTCACCAATTTTTCTACCGACGATGGCCTCTTGTACAATCAGGTCAATGCCATTACAGAAGATGTGAACGGTACCCTTTGGTTGGGATCATTGGGTGGCCTGATGCAGTTTGACGGCACTCGCTTTATTACCTATCCTTTTCTTGAGAACCTCAGCGACAACTTTATTTACGACCTCTCATCCAGTGCCGACGGAGGTTTGTGGCTGGCCATTGAACGCGGTGGTTTGGCCTACTTCAAAGACGGTCAATTTAAGCATTACCATGAGGCAGACGGGCTACCTCATGAACACATTCGCACCTTGTATTGCGATGATGAAAACCTGCTTTGGTTTGGTTCACGCCGGGGATTAGGCTACCTGCAAAACGGTGAAATATCGATTGTAGACCACCCTATACTGGCCACTGCGAGTATCAGCGACATTACACGCGATCGGAAAGGTAATTTTTGGATCTGCACCTTCGGAGATGGGGTTTTTCGGTTCGACGGGAACAATTTCACGCAATACAGTCTTCCCGATGGCATGTTGAGCAACACCATTCGATCGGCCAACGAAGATGCTCAAGGCAATCTTTGGTTTTCCACTAAAGCAGGAGCCATCCGCTACGATGGCAAGCAGTTCACCAACTTTACTCAGGAAGACGGGCTGCCCGATCAAAATTTGAAAGTAATGCTTACCGATCAGGAGGGGAACCTCTGGATTGGTACTGATGGAGCTGGTATTTGCCGATACAGTGGCGAGGCTTTTGTGAGCTTCACCAACAAAGAAGGATTAACCAACAACAAGATCATGGCCATCGCCGAGGATCACCTCGGCAACTATTGGTTTTCCACCTATGGCAATGGTGCTTGTAAATACTGGGTTGATGCCAACGGAGAGGAGCAGGTAGAAGTTTTCTCCACCGAAAACGGACTTCCCAACAATACAGTATGGTCCATTTACCACGATAGCAAAAACCGGATGTGGTTTGGCACCTCAGGCGGTCTGGCATGGTATGAGGATGGCGCATTTCAAACGATCAACACCACTCCCGGACAACCCTTCCGAAATGTGAAGTCCATTTTTGAAGACCAGGAAGGCAAACTATGGTTTTCCACTACAGATGGGGTCATTATTTTAGAGGGTGACTCCTTCACCTACCATGAGGAGTTTCTTGGCCAAGAGCTTATCAATGTTAGAGACGTTCTCGAAGATCAGAATGGAAGTATTTGGGTAGCCACCAATGACGGTGTGTTGCAACTCAACGGAAATGAAGTTCAGTTGTACAGTGAAGCCGCCGGATTGTCCAACGACATCGTATACAGCCTCGAATTGGATGCGCAGAGCCAACTTTGGGCAGCTACCAGCAACGGACTCAGCTTTTTCGATGGGGATTCCATCATTGTGCTTCGTGTAGGCAACGACTTCAATTCAAATTCCATCAATTTCATGGTAGCCGACAACCAAAACCAGCTTTGGTTGGGTACCAACAATGGCATTTATCAATTGGACATCGATGCTTTTAAGCAATCGCGAACGGCCAAATTCGTGCATTATACCCGATCTGACGGAGTAACCAGCCTGGAATGTAACCTCAATGCCACCTACCTGGACAAGCAAAACAAATTGTGGTTTGGAACTACCGCCGGAGCCATCCGATACGACCCCGACAAACGTCAAGGTTTTGATACCAACATACCTGTGATTCACATTACCGGGTTGCGCCTGTTGCTCCAAAAAACCGATTGGTCTGCCAATGCGGAAGGGATCAGTTCCTCTACCGGGCTGCCCACCAACCTAAATCTTTACTACAACCAGAATCACCTTACTTTCGATTACATCGGAATTCAACTGCACAACCCGGGCCGAGTAGCTTATCAATACAAATTGGTGGGTTTTGACGAGGATTGGCTTCCGATGACGAATGCCACTTTTGCCACCTACAGTAACCTTTCCGATGGCGACTATTCGTTTGTAGTAAGAGCATCAAACGGCGTGGGCGGCTGGACGGAATCCCCTGCCACCTTTAGCTTCTACATCGCTCCCCCATTTTGGAAAACCTGGTGGTTTTTCACAATTTGCTCCCTTTTTCTAATTGGAATCGGGTTTGGACTATTTAAATGGCTGGAAGGTATTCGAAAGCGCAAAAAAGAAACCCAGCAATTGGTGTATTCCAGTAGAATGATGAAGCTGGAGCAACAGACCTTAAATGCCAGTATGAACCGGCATTTTATTTTCAATGCGCTCAATTCTATTCAATACTACATCAACTCTCAGGATCGGCTTGCTGCCAACATGTACCTGTCGAATTTTGCGGAGTTGATCCGTAAAAACCTGGACAGTTCACAAACGGCTACTGTATGCCTTGCCGAAGAATTGGAACGGCTTCGCCTTTACCTCACCCTCGAACACATGCGGTTCACCGATAAGTTCGAATACCAAATTGATGTTGACCGCTCCATTGATGCCGAACGGGTGATGATTCCCGCTATGCTGCTACAACCCTATGTCGAGAACTCCATTTGGCATGGCATCTTACCCAAAGCAGAGAAGGGCACCATTTCCATTAGCATAGATCGCTACGAGCAAGATGGCATATCTTTTGTTATCGAAGACGATGGAATTGGCATCAATACCAGTCGCCGGAACAAGAAAGACTTTGATCAGGGGCACATTTCTAAAGGGATGCAAATCACTGAAGGGAGAATCAACCTGATGCAGAAAATGTCGAATCGCGAAGTATTTGTTAAAGGTCCCTATGAAATCCACGATTCTGGAAACTATCCGAAGGGAACACGCGTAGAAATAGTCCTGCCAATTGACGAGACTTATCAGAGAATTTAAAAAGCAGTTGACAGAAAATAAAAAAATGTGTATTTTCGTTTGTTCTCTGTGGACTGCACAGTTGAAAGTAAGATGAAAGCAATCAAGCAAATATTAAGCACACTTCTCCTAATCATGGCCTTAGGTGTTTTCCTAAGCTCATGCCAAAAGGATGAAGACATGTTTAATCCTGCCAACGGATTAGATGATGCCAGCTTGAGAACTTATCAAGGAAATCATTCCAGTGGGTATTCCAGCCAATCCAACGGTGGAAGTACTGGCGATCCTAATCCCGGAGGTGGCGATCCAACCATTAAAGATGGAGACGACACTGAAGATGATGATGACGACGATCAAATTAAGGATGGAGATGATACCGAAGACGATGACGATGATGATGCAACTTTCATCGTAATTCCAGGACATCAAAATCTACCTGGAGTGTCCAGTCAAGCGTCTGACCAATAAGGAAGTAATAAGTACTTCATTTGTAAGCTCCTGATGCAGGGGCTTTTTTTGTGCCTATTCCTGAAAGTAAATCCTTCGTACCCGGTGCGAAATACCAGATAGAATTTCATACGGAATGGTATCAAGGGTAGTAGACATTGCAGTAATAGGATGTGCTGGCCCAAAAACCACTACCTCATCTCCTTCAGAAACGTCAATTCCAGTCACATCCAGCATGGTCATGTCCATGCAAACGTTTCCAATGATAGGGGCGAGCTTTCCGTTCACCCACATGTTGCCTTTTCCTTTACTCAGCTGCCGGCTCAAACCATCAGCATACCCAATGGCTACGGTGGCTACTTTGGTGGAAGCGGTTGTGATGGCTGCTCTACCATAGCCTATGGAAGCACCAGCCGGCAGGGTCTTGATTTGTGAAACTACCGTTCGCAGTGTAGCGGTTGGTTGTAAAAAACTTTGTTCAGTCGAATTCACACCGATTCCGTGTAAGCCAATTCCCAAGCGCACCATGTCGAATTGTGCTTCCGGGAAACGCTGAATACCAGCAGAGTTCAGGCAATGCCGCATAACTGGATAGTCCAAGCGGTCGGTCAATTTTTCAGTAAGTTTTTCGAATTTTTGTATTTGTGCTTTGGTAAAATCGTCTTCCGCAGGATCATCGCTGGAAGACAAATGCGTAAAAATCGATTGCACCTTTAAGTTGGGCCAATGGGGCAATTGATCCAGCAGCGGAGCCATTTCATTTTCTTCAAAGCCAAGACGGTGCATCCCGGTGTCCAACTTTAAGTGAATTGGATATGGTGTACCTTCAAAAAAGGGACTTTTTTGTAAGTCGTTGGCAAAACGCAAAAAGCTATCCAAGCGGTATATTTCCGGCTCAAGGCGATAACGAATCATGGCCTCGTAGCTGTTAGGGTCGGGATTCATCACCATAATCGGCAAATTGACCCCTGCCTGACGGAGCGCTACACCTTCGTCGGTGTAGGCCACAGCTAAGTAATCTACGCGGTGAAAGGCCAGTAAATTGGCAATTTCATGGGCTCCACTTCCGTAAGAAAACGCTTTTACCATGACCATGACCCGCGTATCTGGCTGTAGTTTGGAGCGGAAGTGGTTGAGATTATGAACCATGGCTTCCAGATTGATCTCCAAAACCGTTTCATGGTGTTCCCGCTGCAAAACCCGGGAAATCCGCTCAAACTCAAAAGGTCGGGCGCCCTTGATAAGAACCGCTCGGTTTTGGAAAAAAAGCTGGCTTCTGTGCTCAAAAAATTCGGCGATGGACCGGAAAATAATTTTTTGTGGTAATTGAAATTTTTCGCTTTGCCGGTGCATGGCCGGACCAACTCCAATGAGTTGCTCTACTCCATGCTGGTGCAACAGGTCAGCAATTTGCTCATAAAGTGCTTCTTCTCGCTGCCCACTCCCTAAGACATCGGAGAGGATCACTACTTTTTCAGGATGTTGGGTTTGCTGATCGAGTAAATCCAGTGCAACAGTGAGTGACCCTAAATCTGAATTGTAACTGTCATTGATCAAGGTACAGTTGTTGACCCCTTGCCGGATCTCAAGTCGCATGGCTACGGGGGTCAATCGCGCCATCCGATCAGTTACGACTTTGGCAGTGTATCCGTGCACCAACAAATAAAGAGCACAATGGAGGCTGTTTTCTATGGAGGCCTGATCACTGAAAGGAATGAAATAGGTAAAGGTGGGTTCCTCACGAAATTTCACCGTCACATTGATTCCATCATCGGCATTCTCGGTAGAAAGCAAGCGTAACGTAGCCGCTTCCACTTTCGACCAGGTCCATCGAACCAGATCAGAACGAAGTCCACTATCGTTTTGCTCAACGGCCGTATGAATCAATTCGTGATCCTTGCAGTAAAACAAGGTTTTACAATTTTTGAAGAGTTGAAGTTTTTCGTGCACCTTTTGCCCCAGGTGATCAAAATTCTCCTGGTGTGCGCTACCAATGTTCGCAAAAAGACCTTCGTCAGGTTGAATAACGGCTTCCAGGAAAGCCATTTCTCCAGGTTGAGAAATTCCAGCTTCAAAAATGCCCAGCTCGTTCGTTTCCTGAAGGTTCCAAACCGATAGAGGCACCCCTACCTGAGAGTTATAGCTTTTAGGACTACGAACAATGTCCAGGTCTTCGCGAAGCAGCTGAAAAAGCCATTCTTTCAAAACGGTTTTTCCGTTACTACCAGTAATGGCCAGCACTTTTGCCTGCGTAAACTGGCTACGGTGTTTGCCAGCTAAGGTTTGCAGCGCACGCAGTGAATTGGATACCTGCCAAAATATTCCTTCAGAATAGGGACCAAGATCAGCCGGCAACTCCTCTACCACAAATGCACGCACTCCTTTTTGATACAAATCGTGTAGGTAGCGATGTCCATCGTGACGTTCTCCATGAATGGCGAAAAAAATGGAACTGGCGGGATCGGATAACTTACGGCTGTCGATTAATAAGCTGCTTAGACCAGACAACGCATTGGAACCGGTGGCTGAAACTTCGAGTAGGGAAGAAATTGCTTCGCTATGGTAAGCTTGGGAAGGCATTTGAATCAATGGGCTTCATCCGAAGACATGGCCTTGGTCTTATCTTTTTCTCGAGCATGGTCGAAACACCGGCGGCACAAGGGCTCATAAGCATCTGTCTCTCCCAGTACCACCAGGTCTTCTGCCGTTGAAATCCGGTGCGAATGATTGGCGAGACTTCCACACCGCATGCATACTGCATGCACCTTCGTCACATACTCGGCTACTGCCATCAATCCGGGAATGGGACCGAATGGTTTGCCGGTAAAGTCCATATCGAGGCCCGCAACAATGACGCGAATGCCGCGGCTGGCCAATTGGTTACAAACATTCACCAGCTCCAAATCAAAAAACTGGGCCTCGTCGATGCCTACTACCCGTACATCGTTTGCCATGAGCAAAATGTTGGAGGAGGCGGGGACCGGTGTGGAGTGAATCGCATTTTCATCGTGGCTTACTACTTGCTCTTCGTCGTAGCGGGTATCGATTTCAGGCTTGAATATCTCTACCTTCTGACGCGCAAATTTGGCCCGTTTCAGCCTTCGGATGAGTTCTTCGGTTTTACCAGAAAACATCGATCCACAAATGACTTCGATCCAACCGCCTATTCGGTCGGGATTTTCTAAAAACATTCAGCCGTTTTATTATACCTTTATTGCCCCTTTGGGCCGCCTCGATTAGACAAAACTAACTAAAATTGCGTTTGTAAAAAGGTTGCCTCAACCCTCGCTAAAGCATGGAAAACACCGGGCTATTTCTGTCAAAAAATATTGAATCGCTTTTGGATGAACTGGATCGAGTAGGGCCTCCTACCGGTTTAGATGGTGCTTACACACCTGAACAGACTGAGCAGTTGACAGAAATTGTACGCGAACTCTATGAATCTGGCGTCATTTTGAGGCACTGGTTTTTAGGAGATGTTGAGGAGCACGACCACGTGCAGGATGCACCTCCGGTATTGAGCACAGAGCCGGTCATTTCCACCTCACCCGTCCCGGAAAATCCAGAACCGGAGGAAAGGGGACAAGCGGTAGAAGATCAAGAGAGCGATCCTGTAGTGGAGGAAGCAGCAAGCACTGAAGAAACAACCGAGGAGGTTGAGGCCGCTGCCAGTATGGAGGAGCAAGAGCCCGAAGCCGAGGAAAAGCAAGCAGCAGCTGCATCTCCGATTGAAGAACCAGCGCTCAAATCAGAAATACAGCAGGAAGAGCAGGAAGAGCAGGAAGAGCAGGAAGAGCAGGAAGAGCAGGAAGA